>Ga0228710_1001739_pt1 | contig 33313 bp, 28 predicted proteins | sample MedpolnodulmetaG_FD_177995 | JGI IMG/M metagenome (GOLD analysis project Ga0228710, IMG submission 177995) | Root nodule microbial communities from Medicago polymorpha collected in Santa Monica, California, United States - pink nodules | ecosystem: Host-associated > Plants > Roots > Nodule... | reverse complement strand
TTTTTGTACAAATTTTAGATAAATATTCTAATTCATAATAAATAAAATTTATTACTTTGTTCTCATATACTAAACATTTATCTTAATTTTAATTTTTTTTTTGTTTTTTTTTTATAAAGCATAGGATTGAGGGCATCAATTGAAACCATTACATATCCCAACTAGATTGACACGTTTTTTTTGTTGATGTTGTTATTGACCCATCTATTAACCCCACACCCCTTACAAACAACCCCCAAAAAAATTATTTAAGAAAAAAGTTAGGTGAAGAAACTGCCAAAACTCAATCAAAACGTCAACAATTTAAGTGAACCTATGATCATCAATCTATAAGAGGAAACCAAGAGACAAATCACATATAGTGAAGAGTAATCCAAACAAAGTATCGTATATTTTCAACAACTTGAAGTGGAAAGCGGCAGCGTGTCCTATGAATTATGTTCTTCTTCCAATAGAAAACGCTCGCGTCCAACTAAACTTCCCGAAATACCTCTGCGCGAGTTAAGTCACGCTCATTTGGCCGGTGCGCGAGTTAACTCACGCAGGTTGGCCGGTTGGTCAGAGCTCAAGAACACATGTTTTTTGGACTTTGGTCAGCTTTTCAACCTTCAATCTGCACGATTTTAACAACTTCTACACGTTTTTTTGACTACATTTATGGTAGTTATAACCTATCTTACCATTCCCACCTATAAATACCCCTCTAAACTTCCCCATTTCCTCACACCATCTCACATTCTCACTCTCCTCACTCTCTCCCCCTATGAATCTCTTTCTCCCCCCCTATGAATCTCCTTCTTTTCCTTCTTTTATATCTATTATTTTTAAGGTTTGGTGCAAAAAGAGGCTAATATTGGGGTAAAAAGAAGCAGATTTAGTTTTACCCAAGGGTAAAACTAAATGTGCAGATTTAGTTTTACTCCAGGAATGCTGGTTTTCTTGTGGATTTCTTTTAGTTTTACCATAGGAAGGTAGGTTTTCTGGTGGGTTTTTTTTTTCCGCAAATTTAGTTTTATCCATTGTAAATTTAATAAAATGATATTTTATATCTATTATTTTTGTTTCTTTATTTTTTTTAATTTTTGCATTTATTTTATGATTGCGTATTGAATAAATAAATTAGAATAAAGTAAATAAATTAGAATAAAGTGAACAAATAAATTAGAATAAATTAGAATATAGGATCGATAGGTTGGTGAATGATCGTAAACATGAGGGTCATATCACGATTTGTAAGTAGGATTAGTAGGTAGCTGATAGAGTTGAGAGAAAAAAAAATAGAGGAAACAAGAAAAAAACAGAGAAATTAGAGGAAAAATAGAGGAAACAAAGCAGAGCAAAAACGAATATGAGTAAAGTCGAAACACGATTGAGGTATCATGGGATGTAGGATCGTAAGATCCCACAAGCAAACACTCGAACCTGACTACAATGATTATATATATACCTTCTCTCTAATGTTAAACTCTCTCAACCAAACAATCTCTTGGCGATGAAGATAAAGTTATACTCTTGTTGTGTGTTCTACCGAGATATTTTGAATCCTTTGGATACCATGCTCTATGGCAAAGAAGACATTATCATCTTGGAAGAAGTTCAAGCGACTTTGAGAACCAAGGAGTTGACCAAGTCCAAGGACTTGAGAGCTGATGAAAATGGTGAAGGCCTAAGTTTTTCAAGTGGGAATGGTGGAGGTAGAGGTAACCGAAAAAAGAGTAGTAACAAGTCAAAGTTTAAGTGTTTTAACTGTCACAAGATGGGTCACTTCAAGAATGATTGTCCGGAGAGCAATGGCAAATCCGCACAAATTGTCTTCGAGTGTTATGAGAAAGCGAGTGCTTTGGTGGTGTCTCGTTGGGGTGATGAAGAAGGTGATGTTTCTCACCTTGAGACTGATGTCTTGTAGAGCGGTGATCGTCCGGAGAGACGTTAAACACTCAATATCTGGAAGAATAGTCTTGGTCAGTTTGGTGAGATGAAGTTGCAAGGTGAAAGTCATGGTAGATGTACCCATTTGCTAGTTGATGTAGAGAAAGCTCAGCTTGAGATAGAGTTGATGACACTAGGAATGATACGACTATGAAGACATTGACAGAAAAAATTATATTATTTTTTATATTTCATTTATGCGATTTTAAAAAGTGAATTCGAGTCGATAGATTACCAAAATAAAAAATTGCTAAGTTTTTTCTACTTTACCAACGTTCAGCATTTCCCTCTCTCACCACTCACTCAATAGATTAAGCAACCAACATTCTGTGCCCAGTTTCTAGCGGCGCTCACTCAAATTACGCAAACGTAACTTCGTAGGGTTTCTACTTCATTCATTCATTCTTGTTCTGTGATTCAAACTTCACATTTCCCCTTTGTTTTATTATGCGCTTTAACATGTTCGTTAAAATTCCTCATACACTTTCTTCAAATTCCGATGTCAGAAACTTGAATGCTTGTTACATTTGCAGAACTATTCTTCTCCATATAGAAACGTAAATTCTGATTCTTGGTTTCTAATTGATATTTGTTTGTTTCTACAGAAAAGCGCGAACACAACAACATTCACTTCTTTCCGTTACTCTCAACTCACCAGTTCAAAAGGTGCGACCTCACCTCTGTTCTTCTTCTTCTTCTCTGATTCAGTTTTAGATTCAATTTTCAGGCCGATTGATCGTGTGATTTTAGGGTTTCTACATGGTCGTTATGATTTATAAGTTCTATATACATTACATTTTCAAGTGTCTTGTTGTAATATAAACCAAAATATGTCATTGGAACTTAGCACTTGAGTTTCTGACTTTATAAATTCATTGTGCATTCGAACTGTTTTTATCACTTCTCGCAAGTTTCCCTTGTCGAAATCATGTCTATGATTACGATTATGACAGAAACTTCCATTTTGTTGGTTGAAGGAAGGAACATTGATTGAATTTATTTCTAGTCAACCTCAACAACATACTACTTTTAACAGCTTAAGTAACATTTTTCATGTAACCTTTGTGAAAACATTACCCGGTCATTGTTACTATATACGGTTTTCACTGATATTCATTCCTCTATTTTCCATCCTTTTCTATTCATCGACCATTTTGTACCAATTTCTATGAATTGTTACTTCTGGAATCTAGTTTTATTGAAATTGTGTTAATCTCTCTGTTTATTGCTAATGAAATCTCTTCAATCATGTCATAACTTTACTCGGCTATTCAGATTAGGTCATGGCGTGCTCTGATGAAAAACATGATCGATTAAGCAATCTCTCAGACGATTTGATTTGTCATATTTTGTCTTTCCTATCAACGAAAGAGTGTTATAGAACATGTGTTCTATCCACAAGATGGGAGTCAATCTGCACCAAGATTCCAAACCTTCATTTTCAATTACCAAAGATTTCAGACCCTGTGTTGTCCAAAGAAGAATTCCAATCTTTAAACCTTGCTGTCCTAAGACGCAATGAAAATATAAAAAAACTAATGCTTGATAGAGAGAAAGGCTGCCAACCACATGATATACACATGTGGGTTTCAAAGGCATCTGTAAATTGTGCTCTCCTAAGACGCACTGAAAATATAAGAAAACTAAGGCTCGAGAGCGAGAAAGGCTGCCAGCCAAATGATGTACACATGTGGGTTTCAAAGGCATTAGATCTCAAGGTCCAGGAACTTGACTTGGATCTGTTTCTCCATGAAAAAATATTATTGCCACTTAGGCTTTCCACGTGTGAGTCACTCGTGGTCTTAAAATTGCGGGGCAGAATTCAACCAACATTCAATTCTTCTTTTCATGTATATTTACCGTCACTAAAGATTCTTTATCTCCGTGAAACAGTGAGGTATTCTATGTTTGATGACGGTAAAGAGTATGATCTCAATAATTTTCTATCTGGTTGTCCACATTTGGAGGAACTCCTTCTAGGTGAGACCTTTGCATTACCTATCAACACCTCTTTTCACTTATTGAAGAGATTGTTCCTTTGTTTATATATGCCTACTTCTGCTAAGTGTTGTCCACTACAAATTAATGCCCCGTCACTTGAAGTTCTTTCTCTTGTTGATTATTCATTGGCTCCTAGAAAATATGACTTTACAAACTTGTCCAACCTTGATGAAGCTGCTATTTTCATTAGTAAGCGTGCGGATTCTAACAATTTGTATACAGTCATGAAAGGACTTTCTAATGTCAAATCATTGGCTCTCGGTTCTAAAACTTTTCATGTAAGTTTCATAAATATTTTCCTTTATTAATTACAAGTTCCATATTTAGTCACCCATATGCAATTCTATTCTCATTTTATAATTTTGTTTTGCAGTTTCTCAGCATGGAGGACAAACTTGACAACTTACATCTTCTCACTTTTCACAATTTATTATTTTTATGGGTTGAAATATCTGAGAATTGCAGTTGGAATGTGCTCGTCAGCTTTCTACAGAATGCTCCAAAACTTAAGGATCTTGTAATTGCGGTGTGTACGATGTTTTTTTAACTATATTTGCACAATTTTTTATTAAAGATAAAATATAATAAGCTCAAAACCTGGCACAAGAAGAGCAAAGACCTAGGAAAAGATACATAGAGTTTGCAAATAAAACAGATCAATAAATTAATTAATTCAATACAATCTATATATGATCTATATTTGTGTAGATTGTCCTAGCAATTTAAACTTCTTTCAAACTATTTTACTTACATTTTATCTTATATGCTATATATCAAACTTCTTTCAAACTATTTTACTTACATTTTATCTTTTATGCTATATATCAGTTGGAAAATTCTAATGATAATTTTTGGTTTACATGCAGAGAAACATTGAAATCAATTCCCGAAGGAAGGAGATTGGAAACTCGAGTTGGGTGGAGCCATCAATATCTCCGGCATGTCTTACAAGCAGTCTCATTACATTTGAATTTGTTGGAATTCAAAACATAAAAACTGATTTGGACTTTATGCGATATATTGTAAGTCACTCAAGTAAGCTAGAGAAGGTAAAGATTTTCACACCCAGTTCAAAGAAAAGAAGAATAGAAAAAAGTTTACGCAAGAGGTCAAAGAAATCCTCTGTACTAGTATGGGTACGAATTTTACACACTTTCTTTTCTTCCATACAAAGTCTATATACTTTCTGTTTTAATGAAAAAGGTTGGTATGTTAATATTTGTTGGTATGATGTTGTGGGGTGGTGATGGAACTTTCCTCCTCTCTTGCTCTTCTAGACAATAACTCCGACCATCAACACAACTTTATATATCTTGAATTTATTCGTGGTTGAGAATAAGACTGTTTTTCTTAAAATAAGAAAATTTTATCCTCTTAAATTTTTAAAATATATTAATTTTTTATTGATATACTCATGATTTTATCATTTATATTTATAATCTTAAAATTAATTATTCAATATTTGTTACAGGATATTAATTCAATTGAAGATCATGTGAATGCCTTCAAGGATTCAATCAGCACCACTCGACGCTTCTCAAATCCTTTATATTGATATTGATACAGTTCTTTTTTGAGCTGTTCTTGCCCAATAAATAAATTTAAGTCATCAAAGCTTAGTGAGTTTTAATGGGCATATCCATAATGAAGGAGTTTTATATTCCAATGTGCGTGTCTGTTGATTCTACGATGAAATCAGATTGTATGCTCGAACTGCTTGTGTGGATATATTCAGACACATTGATTGAATAATGACTGCTTGTGTGTGCCAGAAATATTGTATTGCCAGAATTATTGTGGCAACTATGTTGTTTTGTTTATTAATTGTGATGTTTGGTCATCTTGTCTTTTCAAAAACTTCAGTCTTTCTATATGATCTGGAGAAGCTTGGTTGATCTATGAGATTTTCTATTAGTATTACCACATTTTGAGAGAGGGGGACTGAGGGAGGGATAAATTCACATCCTAAATGATTATCAATACTAGAAATCAGGGAGTGTGAACTAATTTTCCTGCATAAAACCTAACAGAAATTTTTCGTTTCTAAGATAAAGGCTTCATTTTCCAAATAGTTCACATCCTAAGATTTACATGAAAAGTAAAGAGATTTCAAAAGTTTTAAGTAGCAAATCATATTCATATATAACAAGTAAGATGAATAAGTTGTTGCCAAATACATAAATATTTGTTATTTGTTTATTTTGTTTTTGTGTGACTAATTATTGTCCAGTTAGGTTCTTTCTCTATCATTACCAATAGCTTGAGCAACCTAAGACAAATTTCTATCTTAAACCTTGCAACAAAGGAGGAAGAACCAACCTGAACAAAGTAATTTTTATTTCAAAATGTATAGCCTTATTATTTATACCATGATTGGTAATTTGATCGCATCCTCTAATGTTTTTTTTATTACTAAACATGTAGTTGTTGTTAGATTAAAGTTATTATTTTTGATCTTGGGATAAGTTGATAAAATGAGTGAGTATGACATTAGTTTTAGGTTTAAATATGTTTTTAATGGTCGTTATAAATATTTTAACTTTAGTTTTCTTAAAATTTTCTTGACTTTGGATCTATCAAAAGTTTTGCTATGCATCACCGTTTTTCGTATCTACGTTGAAGTCGACTCATGTGTATTATTCAAAAAATTTAATGAGTTTTTACACGAATGTTTAAAATATTATAAGAAAACATGAAATAGATATAAATTTTTAAGTGTCAAAAAATTTAAAATTAAAATTTAATCCATCCGTTGTTAAAAAAATCAAAATTTTGCAAAAGAGAATTCTATAATGCAATAAACATGACAGCGGAAAAAAATTCAAAATTTCGAATGATACACATGAGTTGACTTAAAACATAATCCAAAAGTGGTGATGCAAAATTTTGAGGAACTAAAAGTTGAAGAAATATTTTAAGAGGACTAAAACAAAACGTTAGAAATATTTATAGGACCAAAAATATATTTAACTCTTATTTCTAATAAGTTAATCCTATACCATTTTTGTTTTTGAGGAAAACTGATAAGATTGTGCCCTTCATTTTCATTTTAAAAAATTAAAATATTGTGTGAGCTCAGCCAACGCTAAGCATGAACTACAACATAATAATGATTAGCGTCAGACGATCCACCTGTGTTAGAGTCGGCCATTCCTTTATGGTCACATAGCATAATAGGTACATAGTCAGATACACCTCTATCAAGAGCCCATGAATTGGCTATCCCACATTCTGCACCATTGATAAGTCCTAATTTAAAGTGTTTTTAGTCTTTGAATTAAATTAAATTTGTGGGATTTTAGTTTTACTTTAGAGTTATTTTACTACAAAGTGTTAGTTTTTATTTCCAAGATCAAATAACGAAGAAAATGAAGATTTTTCAAAAGTCAGAAAATCTGGCACGACCCGTGCGCCCAAGCATACGACCTGTGCATGGATCGCAACATTTTCCGTGGCAGACCATAAAGTTGAGCATGACCCATGTGTGGTCAAGCATGACTTCGTGTGTCCCTTCCTGTACCAAAATAACAGTTACAAAATGAAAGCACCGTTTCATATCTATATGTATATACATAAAATAAATTTAAAAAAAGATAATAAAAAAGAATAGAAAGGACCGATAACCTTCTTGAGTTTTCCTTCTTATTCTAATTTTTCCATAGAGAAATGATATTTGAACATTCATTTTATGACAACTTTTGTGACAACTTTCTCTCTCACACTAACATAATTTTTTACTTTATCTCTCTATTGCTTTGGTTTTCGTGCAAATACTTATTTTCTCTTTGTAAATTATAGTTGTCCCATAAATTGTCAATCAAATGGTTATTCAAATAACACTTCTCTTTTTCAATCAAAAATCTCTACATTAACAATCACACTACTCACATTATTATTATTTCTCTCTCCCGTAACTCTCATACCCTTCTTCATTCTTTTTCTTCATTCTTTTTCTTCATTTGACAAACCCGTATAGTACAAGTGATTTTGGGTAAATTTTTGGAGTTGGAGTTAGTGCTCTGAGAGAAGAAGAAAAATACCCATCTATTGGAAGTTGCTCATTTAGACTCTATGAGGTAAAACTTTATGATTCATGGAATTTATAGTGGATATCCAGCTTGGATAAGTAGTGGAACTATTATAGATAGTAAAATTTTAGTCTTTCATGAGTCCCTTTCAAACTCTAAGTGTAACAAATTGGGGGTTTTATCTTATTCTTTTATCTATTGGTAATGTGATCTTAAATACGTTTTAACAAGAGCTGAAATCAATGTATGATGTTCAGTTTTGGTGAGAAGTGCTCCGGTGGTTATTCAAAAAGGCATTACTAGGAACGGAGTTGACTCGTCATATCTGTGAGTTGATGACGATCATTATCACTTATTTTAATTACCGTTATTACCTGTATTTTGTTGATTTTATGTATTAAAGTATTTATCAAATTAGGGAACACACCCTTTGAACATTTTTCTCGTCATCGTTATATAATTTCAAAGTCATCAAAGTTAACTATACTCTATTTGGACTTATCTATGACTTATTGAGCAAAAGATTTGAAAGTGAGGTTTGGTTGCATATACCATGACATGAGTTTTGAGATACGAAGAAATACGGTTTTGAGATATATGTTCTTGGGATTTTCGATATTAATATGCGCTCCATTTGGATTTGGATTTTTCTTAGGATTTATTGACAGGGCCGCAAGTGTACGGCTATGTCGGTTTTAGTATAAAAAGTATCATACCCACAGAGACCAAATTAACAAGTACCGCTTTCTATTGTTTCTACGTTTATCTAAGGCAAAATTCAAAATAGTTTTGTTTCGAGCGTAAAATAAATATTGACTTTAATTAAATATTTCATGAGTAGAGACCAAAACGATGGTTTCTGTCGACTTTTGTCACTCATGTAACTTTGCGCTGATTAAATAGTAACGAGAAAGATAAAACTTTTGTAGAAAATATTGAATAAGGGACACCGTTTGCTTTCGCAATACGTTGTCGAAATTTTTAGGCGCGTAACTCCCTACTTTCGTAGTGTATAGTTATAGGCTTAAAAATTCCCTTTTCTTAATTCAATAAATTCTTAATTAAAAGAAAAGAAGTGCTTTCGCTTTAACCTTTTCAGTTAAAAATCTGAATTTTCTAAGTCGGATATCGTTTTTGCTCTTTCGATACGTAAACGATATCTTTGTGTCTCTACTTTCGTAGTAGACATTTTAAATTGCAGTTACAATAAAAGGAGCGCGCAATTTACATGAGTTCCATCGGTACGACGGTCCTTTCGTTTTGGACTCAAGTTAGACTACTCAGACATAATTAAATTAGACACTAAATTTACTTATGCTGAATTCATACTAAATAGAAAGCAAATAAATAACGAAAGAACCGAACCTGTTATCAGATGGCAACTTAAAAATAAGTAAAAGAGAAGCTGCGACAATGACCACTGCAGCAATCTGGAATCTTTAAGTGAGTATAAATCCCATCCTTTAAATCGACATGAAAGAAATAATCTGCAAAAATAAAAGAAAGTAGTAAAACGTACCAAAGCAATTCAATCAAAGTTGATTGAATTGGTAGCAGCAGCACCTAACAGAAGCAACAACATGAACTTTAATTAAAGCAAATTAAACTAGCAATTCAAAGAGATTGGGATCGAAACAGAAGAGCCACATGCAACATGGTCTGATTATAGGTAGCAGCACTTGAAATAAAGGGAATTGGGATAAAAGTATGGGAATGAAAATTTAAAGGCACGGTGACTTTCATTGAAAAGAAGGGTATGCTAAAGAAAACTAAGCTTTCGATTCCAAGTATCAGATTAATACTTACTCTGGTGATTTGCCTTGTTATTAATTTATTTCATTTTGGCTTGTTTAAAAATAAAAACTTACTATCTTGCTGAGTAGCTAACAAATTGAAATCCCAAGTACCAAATTAAAACTTTATATTTAATTTATGTGTTATTAAAAAATTCTTATATATTCTAAACATTTAAAAAAAATCAAAAATATAAAAGGTTGACTTAAAAATAAGGATCAAAGGTGTGGGCGGAAAACTTTTTTAGATTGACTAAAATAAAAAATTGAAATATTTATGGGATAATAAACATATATTTAACCAGAAATTTAAAGTATCTTCTAAAGTTTGTTTTTTTAGCAAAGCCAAATACTTTAATTAAATTTTCATTGGAAAACTATTTCCATCATTGTATGATTTATATCCCTCTAAATTAAAAAAATAAAATAAATAATAAACAAAAAAAACAGTGAAGGCAAACGTGACAGGCAGGTACGAGAGGTTTGCACTCTTCCAACGACATTTGATTTCACAATCTCTTGTTGAGATGGCCGAATCTGTACTCGAAGAAAAGGTAAGGAATCACATTCCTTATGATATTTCATTCTCTATTCTTTCAAAACTTCCTTTAAAATCTTTGAAACGATTTGAATGCGTATGCAAATCATGGTCTCTCTTATTTGAAGACTCTCATTTCATGAACAAGTTCCGCACTAACTTCATATCTAAATCTCACTCTTACTACAATGATACATCTCTCATCTTATATCAGGTTATCGATCCTCTTCATTGCTCTTTCTATTTACTTTCCGGTGAGAGGTTTGAGAATAGAGTCAAATTAGACTTGCCAAATCCATTTCAAGTGGAAAACCCTTTCTTTGATTTTGTTGATTGTGATATTATTACCGGAACTCTTTGCCTCAACAAACAAAAAACACTTGTATTGTGGAACCCAACTACCAATGAATTTAAGGTCATTCCCCCTAGTCCGGCTGAGTCAATACCCCCTTATCGAGAGGCTTCGACTTTACTTCATGGATTTGGTTATGACCATGTTCAAGATGACATTAAGGTTATTAGGTATGTACATTTTTGTCAAATAAATGGTCGAGGTCTTCGACTTCTCAATGTGCGAAGGGAAGACGTGCCATGGAATGAAATATCCTATGAACCCTTATGGGAGATTAATAGCGTAAGATGTAACTCTTGGAGGAAACTTGATTTCAATATGCCTAAATGTTGGACTGATAGTTCAAATGACCGATTGTGCATGAATGGAATATGTCATTGGTGGTATGTAAGTGAAGACCGGGATGAGCATTTTTTTGGTGTCATTTGACTTGAACAATGAGAGATTTTTTACAACACATATATACCCATAGACATACCTTCGGACATATATCCCAATTTTCTTTCTAGACTTGTGAGGAGACACTTGGTGGTATTTAATGGATCAATTGGTTCGATCTCATGGTATTTATCAGATAAAACTACTTATCACATATCAATTTTGGATGAACTCGGCGTGAAGGAATCCTGGACAAAACTCTTTGTTGTTTGACCATTCTCCTACATTGAGCGTTTTATTGGAGTGGGGAAGAATGGTGATATATTCCTTCAAAAGAAAGATGGTTAACTAGTCTGTTTTGATTTAAATACACAAAATAGTGAAGAACTTGGTGTTATGGGAGCGCATTTTTATGATATTGCAATTTACAAGAAAAGCCTTGTTTCAATTGGAGGAATAAATCATTAATTGATTTTTTGTGTTTTCACCTTAGAGATTTATGATTGAGTTTAGTAGGATTTTACATTTGTCTATCACCCTGATCATAAATATTATCAAAGACATGAGAAGTAAATAATGTATTTGATAATGATGAATAATGCTGTATTATTATCAATTTCATAGTAGTATTGAAATTCATTTCTCTTTCTATTTTCAAACTGGTGTGGTTTTCATTTCCATTGTTAGAATTATATATAGCCTTTTATTGAACTGTATCCAATTTTATATAGAAATAGTTGATATGTAGACAACATAATGATCTATCAAGCAACCTATGGTTGTTTGAATTTCAATTAATTATGCTGGAAACATCTATGCCACTATATGTTTAAGTTTATGCTTTAATATTCTGCTCGCGTGATCTGATTTTGTTAGCTTAGTAAGAGTTGCAAGCAAAAATATTTGTAGGAATTACATACCGATGATCATGCTTTCTTGGTTCTCCTTTAAAGGAAAAATGATTTATATATGGTGATATAAAAGAAGAACAATGAGAAGAATGTTTGCTTACACACTGCTCACTGCTTTTATGATTGACCATTTCATTAAATGTGCAAATATAAGCTTTATTTCTGTGTCTGCTCAAGCTTGATGCGTTATGATCTTAATTGCAGATCATTCTGATCAGGCATGCTGCAATTCTTGTTCTTTTTTAAGCCCTCTAAATTTTTTAATGACAAAGTTCAATTTTCCATTTTCCTTTCCAAAGTGCTGTTACTGTCCTTTGTTTAGGGAAAAGGAGAGATTCAATCAAATCATTAACTTCTGATCATAGTTACGATGCAGGTTAATCAGATTCAACGTCCTGTAGTGATATTGATTACTGATTCTGAACCAGATTCAACATATTCGGATTGAGCGTTTTTCTGATGCTGAATCATTTTGTTTGATGTCCTTAGTAGGGTAAGCTCCTCTTTACACCATGGTTGATCATATCTATAATGCAATTGTTGTAGATGCCAGGGAGACGCAGTGTTGAGACTCTGAAAACATGGATTAAGTACTGCTTTATTTTGAACCTCTTCCCGACTCGTTCATATTGTTGTAGATGTCGGGGAAAGTTCTCCATTGCATTCGTGCTTTTGAAGTGCGCCTATTTGTTCTGCATTGTGACTGTTGCTTTTAGGTCTTTTGGTTGTTATGCTGTGATATTGCTATCTTTGGATGACAAAATTATGCATTACGTGTAGAAATAAGGCATGCTTTTGATGGTATCAGAGACTTATAGATCTGCCTTTATTTTTCTGTAGAAACATGTTGTGTTGGTGTGTGCCGTCTAATTGAAATGCTTCAGAAAGCTTCAGCTGAAACCTGCCATATTACGCAGTAAGTGGTGTTATGTTTTAACTCTTTGAATAAGAACGCACCTTACGCAGAGTCTAAGACACTAATTTTAATCTTAACAAGTACAATCATCTTTAATTCGTCAATAGAATGACTAAATTGGTGCATCCCACGACTTGCTAATTTACTCTTCATGTTTTTAGATCGGAATAAGTTAGCGCCCCCATATATTTTCAGGTGGAAATAGATATAGGTTTGTTTGTTTGAGGATATTTTGATAATGGTTATATTTCTTTTTTACTCAGCACATCTAAGTTTATTGGTCCTATTTGGAGTCCGAATTCACAACACACCCATTCTTCGTAAATTCTCATCCCAACTCACATTGTTGCGTGCAAGTGTGCGTTATATGTTATCGGATAAAAAAGTGAAGGTTGAACACTTTACAAATGAAAGGACCCATAAACTAGGGGTGGCAAAAAAATCCATGCCCTCGGGTATCTGCAGATAAAATCCGTCATGGGCACGGAGCGGGTAGCTAAACGGACACATGTGGGTATAATAAACGGGTATTTAACTACCCGTTATTTATTGGACACGGACACTGATTTGATGATACTCGTACCCGCGGGTATCCGACTGATTTTTCTATCAGTAATACTAACATAATTGTTATTAATTTTTGTGTCTAATTTTCTAAAATTATTGAGGGCTTTTTCCGCTAGCTTTTGTGTCTAATTTTCTAAATTATTGAGGGCTTTTTCCGCTAGTAATGTTATTGAGGGTTTTGCTTGTATTACTGAGGGTTTAGACCGTCAGTAATTACTGAGGGTCTAAATCCCTTAGTAATCCCATTTTGGATTGGTTAGTAATTAAGAGAATTCTTGTAGTGCCGTATCCGTTAATAAATTAAGTAAATTAGCAAAATATCCATGTGTGTGTGTGTGTATATATAGTTTGGTGTCTAAAAAAAAACCCTAGTATTTTGGATGTTGTTATTTGGATTTTGGATGTTTTTATCCTTTTATTTTACTTCAAAAATTTGTATATAATATATTATGTAAGAATCATGATTTTTGTTGGATTATGGTATGAATTATAAAATTTGAATGGAATATGTTAAGTATGGATATTTAAAAGTTGAAGTCTGTAGGTAATTAAAAAAATATTTTGCTTTGTACAAAAAAAAAATCATGGGTATGCGCGAATATCCGTGGGTATCTAAATATCTATAGATTATCTGTATAGAGATACGTGCACGGGTACGGGGACGGACACGGGTACCATATTTATCCAACGGGGCGGGGACGAATATCATACTACCCGTACCCATGGATACCCATTGACATCTCTACCATAAACTCATTGCTTAAGAGTGTAATGTCTCTCTCACTTGTATGGTTGCTCATTAAAGTATCTTACTCCCACCCCATCTTGTATTCCTATCTTTCCTCTCTAAGGATATGCGAGAGGGATGACAAACCCTTCCCACATTACGCTCCACATCTTCTTCTGCATTTTGTTCTATAAGCATTGTGTTAATGTAAATGTATAATGAACTATTTTTTTTTTTTGTTAAGTAGTCTAGTGGCTAGAATTCACCTTTTTTAAAAGTGAATAAGTGGGGTGTTCGGGGCTCGAACCCCAGCCTGCATATAATAATGTATGTTCCTGTCAACCGAGCTATGCTCGCGTAATCAAATAATAAAATGTTTTCTCCTTCAAAGAAAAATAATAAAATGTTTTCAATTATTGATAATTTGTATTATGTGTATTTAAAATTATGTTATTTTTCTCATTTTAATAATTCATACTACTCTTCTAAAAGCTGATTGAAAATCTGGTTAAATACCTATGAGATTATATAATTCAAAAACAAGTCTAGTTAGTTGTTAGGATTAGTTTTTCCTCTCTTTCTCCTTTTCTCGGAGCCCCATTTCTCCAACATTTGTGCATTACATTCTCTATTCTCTGCGCAGCGGCGTTCACTCAAATTACGCAAACGTAACTTTGTAGAGTTTCTACTTCATTCGTTCATCCATTCGTAGGGTAATTCTCTATTCTTGTTTTCAGATTCAATCCATTTCTTTTGTTTTTTATTATGCACTTAACATGTTTGTTCAAATTCTGATTCTGAAACTTTGAATTAATGCTATATAGTTGTTACATTTGCAGCACTATTCTTTGTTTCTAATTGATATTTGTTTGTTTCTACAGAAAACCCGCAAATACAACAACGTTCAACTCACCGCTGTTCTTCTTTGAACTTATTTCTAGGCAACCCCACTCACACTGCTACATTTAACAGCTTCAGTAACATTTTTCATGTAATATTTGGTAAAAACATTGCCCCATCATTTTTCACTTATATTCATTCCTCTATTTTCCCTCATTTTCTATTCATCGATCATTTTGTACCTATTTCTATGATTTGTTACTTTTGGAATCAATTTTTTTTGAAATTGTGTTAATCTCTCACTTTATGGCTAATGAAATCACTTCAATCATGTCATAACTTTACTCCGCTGTTCGGCTTAGGTCATGGCGTGCTCTGATGAAGAACATGATCGATTAAGCAATCTCTCAGACGACGATTTGATTTGTCGCATTTTGTCTTTCCTATCAACAAAAGAGTGTTATAGAACATGTGTTCTATCCAAAAGATGGGAGTTGATCTGCACCAAGATTCCCAACCTTCACTTTCAATTACCAGAGATTTCAGACCCTGTGATGTCCAAAGAAAGCAAATTTGTAAATGCTGCTCTCCTAAGACGCACCGAAAATATAAGAAAACTAAGTCTTCATAGTGAGAATAGCTGCCAACCACATGATGCACGCATGTGGATTTCAAAGGCATTAGATCTCAAGGTCTAGGAACTTGACTTGGGTTCGTTTCTCCATGAAAAAACCTAATTGCCGCTTAGGCTTTCCACGTGTGAGTCACTCATTGTCTTAAAATTGCGGGGCAGAATTCAATCAACACTCAATTCCTCTTTTCGTGTATATTTACCGTCACTATATTTGCACTTTTTTTTTAAAAGATAAAATATAATAAGCTCAAAACCTGGCACAAGAAGAACAAAGACTTGGCAAAAGATACACGGAGTTTGCAAATAAAACCGATAAACAAATTAATTAATTCAAAACAATGTATATCTGATCTATATTTGTGTAGATTTTTCTACCAATTTAACCTTCTTTTAAACTAATTTTACTTACAATTTTATCTTTATTTACTTAATATAATTGATTATATATGCAGAGAAAAATTGTAACGACAATTTTTGGTTTACATGCATAGAAAAATTGAAATCAATTCCCAAAGAAAGGAGGTTGGAAACTCGAGTTGGGTGGAGACGCCAGTAACTCCGGCATGTCTTACAACTACTCTCATTACATTTGAATTTAAAGGAATTCAAAACATTAAAAGTGAGTTGGACTTTACGCAATATATTGTAAGTCACTCAAGTAAGTTGGAGAAGGTAAGGATTTTGACACCCACTTCAAAGAAAAGAATTATTCAATATTTGCTACAGGATATTAATTCAATGGAAGATCATATGGATGCCTTTAAGGATTCAATCAAGACCACTCGACACTTTTAATGATGAAGAAAAAGTTAGATGTTAGTCGTTAGATATAGAACATGTTTTTTGTTCTTCATTCATCTGATAAGTACCAGCAGTACAATTTAACCAGATTGTGGTATTACTGATTTTTTATTTTTAAACCCTTTGTTTCTATCTTAAGATTTTCAATTTTCTCAACAAAGAAAAACCGAAAAAGTTTTTAAATTTGAGGCATTTAATATCCAAGTTACGCCGGCATTTTTTATTTGTGACAAATCAGTTGCCCAATTGGGCATGGACAATCATTTATTTAATTAATCCAGTTATTTATTTAACTAATTGGTACAATGTTTGTATTGTGGATCTTTGCTTGCAGTTCTACAAATTCTTATTTTTGTAATTATGTCGAATCTTTGTTAATAATATATCATAAATTATCACAAAGATACATATTCAGTTCAGTTCCACAATTACTGAAATGAGTATCACAATCTTTGCTTGCAGTCAAGCAAATTCTAACCTCAAGTAAATAAGACAAGTTTTGAAACTCCTCACATCGAATTTGTGGCCGGAATTGAATGTTTCTGGCTATTGCATTGAGAATATCATATTTACGATACTTTCCACCAGGTTTAATGCCCTCCTTTTGAAGGATATCATTTATCTTGATTCTCTCGTAGATTTTTATAGACATGTCAAAGTATTGAAAAAAGTTGAAATACTTGAATGAACAAGTTCCGTGCGCTGCCCATTCATCAAGCCGTAATTTACAGTTAGCCAAAATTGGAAACTTGTTTTTAAACAATGATTGCCAATCTTCATCAAGTTTATTCTTTATTGGAGCAAGCTGATAAAACAAAACAAAAGGTAAAAAATTACTTTTGTAAAGGTCATGGTCAAATAATAATAATAAATGTTATAGATTAAATGTTTTGGGTCACAATCTCGTGCATTTGGGCCGTTTGAGTTGCTAGGCCACAAACCATGAATAAGAAACTTCAATGACACTTTATCAATACAATTATCATGGATTTTGCAAAATGTAGATGGCCATGTGTGTGAAAACACGAATCGATCAAATTGAGGTATGATGAGATGTGGTGGCGGTGATGGAGGAGATGGTGGAGGTCTTTTCCTTCTTTTACCGTGAGGTTGCTCTGAATGATGTGGATTAGATGTTTTATTATATAAAGGTAGAGATGGCAAGATTAAAATGATGTTGAAGGTTGTTGAACTGCAGTTGTAAGTGAAGGGTTTGTAGCCAAACCAACATAAAATAAATACAGAATGCATGAAATTATTGAATTCATGGCAATGAATATATATTTAGGAGTGAGGTTTTTTATTTCCAGAACCTATCTCGTACATCATTTATAGTAGACTTAGTTATTGTTTTAGCTTTGTTATACGTGTGATGCAATATTGGTGGCACATAGATTGAATGATCACCCTAATCCATATCATATATTTTGCATGAAGTTAAGAAACTTGTTCTAATTGAATTTTGATTGCTTTTATTGGATTATAATATATATAACCAACCATTCCCCAACAATGAAACCTAATAAATTAATATCAAAACTAATTCAATATGGAGTGGAAAGGATTAGCAAAAATAAGAGAAAACAACTTACCTTGTCTCATCAGGTAGAACATTGCTCTAGGGAAAATTATCTTAAATATAACTTCGCTCTGCGAAAATTGAAAATAACTTGGTCTATGATCAAAATGATTAATAAAAGAGACTTTTGGTTATGAATGTGTATGTAATTTCAATATAATTAAGATTAGAGTCATCTTGATGTGGAGGAAGGGAAGACCTATGAATGCCATGGCCTCCCCTGCTTCTTCATAATTTGTTTTCGTATATGATATATGATTATTATAATATAATATAATATACCAAACTATATACATTCAAATCCACTGTTCAAACTATTGCTCGTTATGTGTTCATATTTTTCTTTTTCTCATTCAATGTATATCCCATTAATTAGAACATAAAATTATTTAGGAAGTTAATCAGAATTGATTATGGAATTGAATTAGTAATAATCAATTAATGAAATCTGGTCTTTAATAATATTTAAAACACAATCTAATTCTACTTATTATTTTAAAGGATTCTAGTTTTACTTGTGTTTTGATGATTTAATTCTGATTAGATTTAAATTTATGGCACACTACTGCGTATGATCTCTTCTTATCACCCCAATCAGTAGAACAGTACATGCATGCATGTGTTCAAGATTCGTACCACTTATGGGTTCTCTCCATTTCAGGTTGCTTTTGGAAAAGCTCCTCCTTCACTTCCTTCGTATTTATGCGAAGCTCCTCTATTATTGCTTGTGATTCCTTGTTAACTGGCCGGGAGCAAATCATCTCTCGTCTGAAGAAGAATTTGCTGAAAGCTCGCTCAAGTGCAGATGAAAACAGTCGCGAACAAACACCGTTGTGATGTCCAGTTTCTTGTTAATTCATCGGTGTATGTGAAACTCCGGCCATATAGGCAAACGTCGCTGTCCGGAGCCAAGTATCAGAAGCTGTTTAGCACCTTTATGGTTCATTCCTCATCATAGAGCGCATTGTTAATGTTGCTTATAAGTTATCACTACCTCCTTCTTCCAAGATTCACAACGTTTTCCATTGCTCATTGCTCAAAGCACATGAGGGACGTCCTCCTAGCTCTATAAATCAATTGCCTTTATCTCCCATTGAGCAACATCTCTTATATCTCCCCAAAAACTTGACAAAAAATATGCATATCATGAATAATATTATGATACACGTGCATTGAAATAATCACAACAATGGCCTCCAAAAAAAAATTTACAACTTGAAACGTAGGTAGCCCCTACATAGCCGAGTTTTGCGATATAAAGTTCAAAACACGAACAAGAGTGGTTTCAGTCAATTGAATATCAATCAACCTTGTCATTCATGGTGCCATCATTTCCGGTAACTATAGTTGCACAAACACGAAGAATGTTATTAAGTTGATTATGTAGAATTTATTTTAGGTTGAGGGTGAGTTGAATGTAAGGTAGTTTATGTTTTTAAAATGAAGTGATTTGTATGAAAAATGTTGATTCAACTAAACTCAATTCCAGTTGGTTCAAAATCTTCTCTTTCAACAAGTATTTTTTATTCAAAAGGCAGGCAGTACAATTGAAATCTCAACCAAGACTAAAGCACATCGACAAAAAAAACCTTCCTAGAAGTGGCTTAATGCAAACAAACTATTTTAAATAAATCAGATTGATTCGAAATCAAATTTGAACTCAAACTGAATTGTTTAACACAAAAAAAAATTCAAGGTAAAATAGTTTGGAAAAGCATCATTCTAGTATCTACAATCCTGAGATTGGCACCCCTAATACTAACAACCATCTACAAACACCAAAAATATTATTTTCAAAATTTTGACAAAAAAACTCAATTTGTCTTCTTTTGGCAAAAAAGAAACGATTTTTCTTTGAAAAAAACAATCTAATTCAACTTCCAATCAATGAGTTGCCCATTAAAAAACTTTCCAATTAACAATATAAAGAGCTTATTAACCATTGAAGTCTCGTCCGGGTGTGAACTATACCCAAGGAGCATTCAATAATGTTGACGAAGGACATCAATACAACAAGCGTCACACACTCGATGTATTATGACAAGTTAATAACAGGCAATTATATCAACGATTACTAATTACTTGAGAATTGCATTGTGATCCTCAAACAGCTTCACTGTGAGTGAATTGAATGCAGTATAGAATTTCCTTTATCAATTGAGTGCAGTTTGTTCATTTTGCCCGAACTCAAAAAATGAGTAATATAATCTATACAAAATAATTATTGTTTGAGATAAACACCATACTTGGAAAAACCTGCTTATCTCTATGATCAGAGAATCTGTGGATTGTAAAATAGGAAAAACAATCCTATGTGCGGACAAGAGAAAAAAATCAGCTGATAAACCATGATCCGATAGTATCAACCAAAATCGACGACTGCAGACTGAAAACTATACCTTATGATTTGTGTTTGACAATATTGAGTCTAGTAGGCACCCAGGAAGCAACATATTAATGTGAACAGGGGAGAAGCCAACTAATGTCTCAAAGTGCGCAAAATAAATTTTCCCCCAAGTTCTACAGCTACTCGCCCATGGTGAGAGATCTGCAACCAATCCATGGTTCATTCATTGACACAGCTCCAACGATTATCCACACAACATTCTTCTCAAGAACTCACCACTTCCAAAATTCAGCAGCACAAAAGCTCCACAGCATGATACACTGATAAGTTATTGCCAATCCCGGCAAGTCAGACACCTCCAATGTTCCGGATCAGAAACTGGTTCATGCCAAGGAGGCAAACAATGGCTGTGCATCAAAGTCCCGCAAGTCTCACAAAAAAGATCAGGGCCTGGTTCACCTTGAAGACATACACAACAACTAAAACTACCATCTCCAAATTCTTCAAGATTAGCAGTGTCAAAATTGTCAAAATCATATTCCAACAATTCCCCGGACAAATCAACTCCACCAATCTGGCCGTCATCATCTGAGCGCAGAAGTTCATTTGCATCGAAGATGGTATTGTTATTGTCTTCAAAATCATTCATCAGATTGCTGTCAAAAGCAGCAGGGTCGTATTCTAAAGGTAATATTGAATCTGCTGGATTGGACAGATAACTTGCTTCACTGTATGTTGGGAATTCAGCTTGTAAAGGAATTCCTGCAACAGAACCATCGTCATCCCCTTCATTCTTAACATGCCTTCTCACTGGTAATTTCCGAGGCCCTGGCACAGAAACAGTGTTCCACTCGACATCCGAATCTAACTTATTAGGCTCTGTAATCAGCTCAACATGTTCAAGAGAGTAAGTTAAATGATCATTTCCCACAGGATAGACAGGAGTAGCAGGTTCACACTCCCTCATATCATTAAATGGTCCAGAATCAGAATTGGCTCTAGAATGTTCTTTCTTTACAGCTCTTTTGCGTGGTTTCTTAACTTCTGACTTAGGTTTTGAATCAGAGTAAGGACACACAGGTGATTTTATCCTGCGACACTTGCAACATTTAAAGCCCAACATGGACGAAATTTGGGATTCTTCAAGTTCAACAGCTTCAGCATGAAACCAATCTGTGAAAGAAAGCCAAATACAAAAATCAGATGAGTGTGAGCACTTAAATTTTTTATCAATCATTTATTATTTACTACAGAAAAACTTACTTTGGCATGATTCGCAGCAAATATACATTAGATCTGACCTATATGCCTTTCCACACAAGTGACAAGTAGGTCCCGAATCAGGTATGTCTGACGCTCCCTTAAAAAGTATGTTTTTGATCACAAAATTAAAGTTATCTTCGTCCATTTTCTTTTTCCAAATAACACCCCAAGAACAATTATTGTTGCGACGATTGATTGATGCCGAAGTGGAATCAGACTCGGCTAGTTTTGTCTCAGGATGACCATTCTTTTTCCTGGTAGAAGTCAAAGTTTGATCCTGACATTTGCGCTTTGATCCTTTCGAAACTGACTTGGAGTTAACTTGTTTCATATCAGAATGACTGGTCTTTGGCCTTGCTCCCTTAAAACTAGTCCCAGAGCTGTTTTCCTGTCCTTGTAAGATTAAGGGACTTGTTGGAGATTCATCACTAGTTATGTTTGGAGCAAGTAACTTGGCATAGTGACATTGTTTGCATGTTGTCAAGCATTCAACTCCCCCTTTTGTAGAGAGTCTAGAGACTGAACTTATCGAACAGTCCTTGTGACAATAACCTAATGCCCATATTGAACAAAATATTAAAACAAGATACAGTCATGAACTAGAATGATATAAAAGCAATAATGAAGTGAGTGTTTAGGAGAGTGTTGAAAAGAGAGTGTTTCTAGCACTACTCTTTTAAACATTAATACAAGTGTTGCAATTTGTCGAAGTGTATGCATGTAACTGTATTCTAGAATATAGTTATCATTTCAGAAACTACATGAGATTTGAACTTAAGGATTAACTTAGTATGCTAGCAGAGCATGATATACGCATGAGGTGCATACCTTGACATGCATTGCACTTGTGAGCATACCTGAAATCATGTTAGATAAAGATTATTGTCCTGGTGATCGAAAACAAGTGTAAGGAATAACATATGAATGAAAGAGTACTAAGTTAAGAGTAATTACCGAATTGAAATGCCCATCTGACATGAAGAACACGAGTATGCCAAGTTGTCTCTCTTGCAAATGAGGTAAAAGAATATGTCATTGCAGGAACATTTGAACTGCCTTCTGTGCAACTGATATGTACCACTATAGTGCTCTTCACATGGAGCCTTTTCATTACCTTCTTCATATTCTTTTACCAAATATAAAGGAATGCGATTTTCAAAAAACCAATACTTTTCTCTTCCTTCCGGCCCTTGCTCTGTTTCAACAGCACTTTTCATCACCCGAATAGGAAGATGCTTTTGGCTCCCAAAAATTATCCCGTAACAAATTTTTCCCTGTACAAGTTTTTTGTCACAAATATTTGCATTTCGGAAAGCAGAAGCTTCAGTCTCTTGACCTTTCCCATCCTGTGTGTTCTGCTCTGGACGAATCAGATCACTCCATCTAAGATAAAAATCTAGATATCTGACCTGATGCAAACGACCAAATACTATCAAGTCACAGAGCTTGCAGTATCCACTAAGCTTAAGATATAAAACAAATAACTATAGGGTACCTGGAGTGCCAGCTGTGAGGCATTCCTACTCATTTCAACTGCAACTCTCCAGACAAGCTGTCTACTTCTTTTGGGAATTTCAGAGTCATCAGCATAGAAAATACCAGAAATTTTCCTCGAACCACCTATTACCCACAATAAATAAAGCATAAGACAAAACATTTACCGCCAAAACTTGGCAAATACTTGTCTAGTGATATGCAGGGGGAGACACATATTGAACTATTCAACAGGCAGTATATGCTCAGCTCAACTTGCTTAGAACCTTAATTATGTATAATGAGTCTAGAATAACACTAAATAACAAGAGATAGTGAAAACCTATGCATAATATCACATTCTGAAAATTTATAAAACTGCAATTATTTGGTTTGTTAACTAGAAAAAAAGTAATTCGTGATTCAAATCAAGCCAAGCTGATTATAATGCCCGGTTTACAACCTCAAAAAGTTATTTTCAGTAAAGCTCAATTACGCTTGCTCTGGTATATTATGTGGTTGAAAATGAATTACCTTGGCGAGCTGCTTTTCGGACCATCGATTTGGGCACAGTTATATTCTGAGATATAAATCTTGAAAACCTTCCACCGCGCCACCACATACTTTCCTTGGAACCATCATCTGTAGCTTCATCACTAGATGACCTCTTTTTAGAACGCCTCCCACTTGGTGCACGTTTCTGAGTTGTTCCTTGAGTAGATGTGGCACTTCTGATATTGGAAAATTCAACTAACCGATCATCCGTCAGCTTAACCCAGTCCCCACAAAAAGCAACGATTCGAATGTTCTCCTCAAGCTGAAAATGAAAATGAAAAGTTATTAGTTATTGAAAAATGAACCACCAAGGTAGCTCACATAGCACAAGCAAGAAATATCATAAGATATTTTCAAACATGCATAATAATATATCCATTGGACAATGATTAAATTACACCTACAAAAACCCTAAAGCAGTTTTATCATAAACTTGGATCAACTTCTAAACAATATAAAGTAACCAAGTTAACACAAAACCTCAGAGGTGGCAAATGACACTAACAGTAACACTGTTTTAAATAGCAGAATTCAAAAGTAGAGGAAGGACAAATATCCGCTATGTGAAATAGTGGATAGTGTTGCAGACAAACAGAGGAAGCCACATAATGGTTGAAATCAATAAACTACCAATCAGGTATATATAGAAAAAGGCCTGCTGAATACAAATAAAACCTTCATAAAATAATAAAAATAATAAAGTGAAACTGGAATAGCACCCACTATTGCCTTATACGCTATAGCTATAGCACCACTATAGCCTCTACTTGACAACATACTAACACATCATATTAACTGTATCAAAACCCACCCTTGAACACTTTGATGTGGAAGTTCTACACTTCCATTAATTGGTGTTACAATATCACGTTACAGTAATTGAGCATCTTCGATTATCTCTTAGTATTGGTTTCCATTTCTTCTTATATTCCATGATTTGTTTCCATATTTACTATAAATAAATGTGTAATAACAATATAATTAAGGATAAGGGTTAAAGCATTATCTGAGTAACACATCCAAGAAAACAGCCTAGATCAAGTAAATATCAATTTCTAAGTATTTAGTATGTGGTTATCAATATTCTAAGATACATGTGATTTGTGTTTCAATTTGAAACAAAATTAAACTCAATCGATACAGATCGTTGTGCACGTCTCCTTTGGAAACGAATCATAACAAAAGGAGATAATGAGCTGTAAAATGCCATTAATTCAAAAAACAGAAAAGCAAACTAGAGAAAAACAGATTTAGTTCCAAAATGACATCAATTCATTATCTTTCATAGGAAATATGTCATTCAGCATCTTCTGGCTCATCTGAATCAGCATCTACAGCTTCAACATCAGAATTTTAGTCTATAGTTGATTGCTTAACTCTTGTTCATCTTTTTCTGTTTCTTTACTTTCTTTGCCAATACATCAAAAGACAGAAAATATCATCTCAAGAACTAGGATCCAAAAACATTTCCCTTCTTCGAATAAGCTTTGAAAACTTGATTATGCCTCACATCACACACAATATCAACATGCTATTATGCAAATTTGTTTCTATGTTGATATAGGAACCTGATGAAGCAATGCGAGCAGTAAAGTATAGCCATAAGCAATAGCAAACCTTTGGTTTCATCCGTTAGATTTTTTCAGTCAACAAAAACAACTAATATGCCTTGGAGTTGACCAAGGCACCATAAAATGAAAGGCATGATAGCAATGCCTGCACAGAAGGAATCCGGCCTCTCTAACAACTTATCTCACCCAAATGCTTGGGGAGCTACTTTTGTAAGGATTATATAGCAGGTAGCATATTTTACATGGGAAACTTGAAAAGTTCAAACAAACAAATGCAAAACTGACTAAAGGCTACCAACAAAGAATATAATATTTAAAAAAATAAAAAACTAAGATATATCATTTAACATTAAAAATAAAAAAGTAAAACTAAACATTTACTCACTTTAAGTAGAAGTGGCTTGATAGCACTAAATGTCATGGCTTGTTTAACTTGATCACGCCAGTTCTCTCTATAGCTTGCATTTACGAAGGGCCCAACGACTAAACCATGCAAACATCTCTCCATATATAAAATGTAAGTTGCAATGGTGCTAGGAAGAACTCCCTCTCCACTCCTTAAAGGAGGTAATATAGCAAGGGTTTTCATAGCACTTTTTGTGGCAATTATAAGAGACTGATTTAACATGCACCCTCTCTTGCTAACAACATTGGCTTTACAGGAAAAACACCAACCACACCTCTCTCTTGGAACATCCACAAGCTTCTTTTCAGAACTTGGCCAAAAGAAACGTGAAGCTACTTGGGAGAATGATTTTGCTTGCAAATAAGTGTATGCAGATATTGTCTTCTTCTGGCTGTCTGACGCATGACCCTCTGGCTTAGACTCCTCTGAAGAATCAGATGCAAATTTGGCAGCTGCTGATGCAGAAAATTCACCATGCATATAGTAATTTATGTACGACATGGGTTTAAAGGAGAAACCCATGTAACAAAAATCACCAGTTGCAGTGCGTTCACACTTTCCAAAACCTACTTGGGTGTTTTCTTTGTTTTGCAAAGAAAAATTCGAAGGCAACTCCATATCATTTGCATGGCCACAATTACTTGATTGACTGTTTACCACAGAGTACTTAGCAGCATCTACTGCAGTTGACATATTGACAGAATTCTGAAAGTTCATGTCAGACTGATGACTAACAGAACCAGCTGAAATTATTGCCTCCATCTTAATTTCCTCAGTAAAATTCTTATTTACAGTAAGGCCCTCTTCACTTCTATCAATGCCACTGCTATTAAAAGCAGGACTTTGAGGAATAACTTGCAAAGCATCAAGAGAAGGCACCATATTATCATTGTGAATCAAACTCGCAGTGGTTGGAGAGTTCTCTACCTTGACCAAACTAACAGGTTTATGGTTGTCTTCACTTGAAGGAGGACATAAAGGGGCAGAAAATTTTGTCTCATCCTTTAAATTTGTATCGGTTGAAGCACAAAGAGGTAAGAAGTTTTCGGAAATGTTCCAGTATTGTAACACTGCCATGCAAATACCATGGTACATTGGCCTATGCACCATGGATTCATAAAGCACTTGGACAACTTTAGGGATGTCCTTCTGATTGTAATATCTAAGACAAACTTCATTGTTGTCAAAGTTAAGCCTGCAACAATTCATGTAAGAAAAAATTAAAAAGGATTAACCTTCAAAAATTTAAGTGCTCATATGATGAGAATGATAGTCTATAAAAAAAATAAAGATTGAGATTGAATGCAATATGCCAAGGTAAGAACATGGAATTGAACTTCAATTTCCATTAACTACAAAAACAGCACCAGTACTGATCCTAGCATAGCAAATGAAAGGGCAAATGTAACACCAGAAAGATGTTGAACGTACACAAGTAAGTGGTCGCATGTACCCATGAAGAGCTGCCCATACAAATCCTTCCCAAATACTTCAGCCCCTCTAAGTGAGGTTCCCTTTGCAATTGTAGGCCCAGCCATATCAATTTTGCACTCGGGACAATACCATGGCCCTTCTGGTATAAACATTTTCATCACACCAATACACCTTGAATGATAGGCAGAGGGACAACCGTCACAACAAATAAGGGTTCCGTCCATACCGCAGAGGCGACACTCATCTCCATTTCTATCAACATCTCCATCCCCAGTGCTTTCTGTATCTTTGCAATTTGAAACAGAGTTACCAGGTTGGTTCCCAGCATTTGACGCTGAAACCAATTTCACAGCTTCTTTATTCTCACAAAAAGAGGTCCTGGTATATCTTGGATAGACTTTTCTGGGGCCAGTTTCTGCAGGAAGGATATCTTCTTCATCATCATCCATCCCGATCTCTGATTCCTTTCGCGTGTTCATTTCAGTTTTTAGCTCCTCAGATTCCAAAACATCATCACAAAGAATTTGCAGAATCATTAGCTTCCTACTTACAGGCAACAAATAATACTCACTGGTAAAAACCTCATCATAGAACCCTTTCCATTCGGGCCCTTTTGTGTACCCATTAACAACCAAGTACAGGGTCACAAAAACAGACCACGTCAACGTATCGAGCAAGCTCCAATCGTTGCACCTGTAATAAACACATCAGACTTATTATCATTTCAAAACATACATGATACTAATACTACACAGAACAACAAAAGCATAAAGCATGCAGATTTTACTTGTATACATAATCCTACAAGGGTAAACTAGAAGCACAAAAATTTTGCAAATTAAAAAGTAGGTATAAACATATAAGTACCTAAGACATTGTGATGCAAGCTCAAACCCCTCAGACGACAGGCTTTCAAGATGACGCCTCAACACCCGCATCAGAGAAATATGAATTGCGTCAAACAAAGTGTTTGGCCCTTGATAATTCAGGGCACCAACAAATTCATCCAAAGTAAATGGATGAAGAAACAATCGGGTGCTGAACGATCTTAAAAACCCATATACAGATAGGAGATGTGAGACACTCGGCTCAGGCACACCGATAGTTCCGGACGATGGCGGCAAATGCAACGGCGGAGGCAAAGGCACTGTCTCAACATTAGAAACAGAGCCACTCGACAAATCCACATCGTCTCCGTCGTCTTCATCCTCATCATTTTCACCTTTTGATTCACACGGATCAGTCGCACCAACAGCAGGTTCATGTTCATCTTTTTGAGATTTCAGTGAACCCTTATCAGCCACATTTGCAACCTTAGCACTATTCTGCAACACTAATTTATCCAACTTATTTCTTCTCTTAACTAAACTACCATCAAAATTATCGTCCCTGACAAGTATCGGACGAATTTCAACACTCTCTAAGTCTTCAAAATCACCATCTTCGTAATTTACCCTATATAAACCGCTTTCGTAATACACAACTTTACCTAGATAAACACCATTTCTAGGAAACTCTTTCAGCACATACCTCCCAACCAACGGAATCGGTTTCGTCTCAACTGCTTGCCTCTTAGCTTCATTAACCAATTTCCCGTCCTTCTTCTCTTCCTCCTCCTTTCGTCGTTTCCTCGGACGACCTCTCGGTTTCCCACCACCCTTCTCCATGTACCAACCCTAAAATCCAACAAAAACACACACAAACCCTCTAAATTCCCCTCACAAACTTCTAATTCCCACCTTAAAATTTTAGGGTTTACTCAGATCCTGCAAAAAATTCAACAAAAACCAAATCTAAATCACCAATTCCAGTACAAATCAAAAATCAACATCAAATTAAACACAAATCGATAAAATTGAACTCAAAAAAAAAATTAAAACAAAAAATGAATTTAGAAAAACGTACCTGATTAGTGAACGAACACCACCATTGAAGAAAATGAATATTCTGCTTCAAGGAAAATCAAATCAAACACAAATCGATAAAATTGAACTAAAAAAACAAATCAAAAAAATTGAAACAAAAAGTACCTTATTAGTGAGCGATGAACACCATTGAAGACGAAGAATTTTCCGCTTGAAGGAAAATCAAATCGCCGAAAATCGAAGAGAAAACCCTAGTAGCAGAAAATGAAGAGAGAACGATGGTTTCTTCTGACGCGACTCAGTGATGAACGAGTTCTAATATTCATTGTGGTGTATTTATACTCAGAAATTTCTAGTGTTATTATTTTTTATTTTTTATTTGTGATGACGAGTTTCTTTGTTTTTTCGACTCGTTGTGCGTTCGAGTTGCCCACGTCACACGGACTGAGTTAATCCCTTTACCATTTAAAAGAATGCGGCAATGGAATTTAAATATTTGAAAATTTAGAGGGGAATGTTGTTCTATTGAGAAATGGTTTGTGTATAGTTAGTTTAGTTTAACGGGATTATTGTTAAAAAAAATAAATGAGGTGGATTGGGTTATTGTGGGTTTATGTTTGTTTTGGATCGGATTTTTCGATTGGGTCAAGCCTGATACTGCATCCGTCCAATTGTATGAGAGTATCGCATTGTGACCTATCATGGTATGATCATTATGAATTATATGTCCACCTTTAGTGTTATACTGACTTAAGTGTAGGAGTGTTTCTAGGCACACTTCCACCATTAGTCATCATCTTTGATCCTAGGTGTTTTTCTAGGGGAAGTTGTGTATTACGAAAGTGGTTTGTACAGGGTTAATTACGAAAATGGTGATTTTGAAGATTTAGAGAGTGTTGAAATTCGTCTGATACTTGTCAGGGATGATGAATTTGATGGTGGTTTGGTGAATAGGACGAATAAGTTGGAGAAGATAGTGTTGCATATTGGTGCTATGGTTGCAAATATGGCTGACAAGGGTTCATTGAAATCTCAAAAAGATGAACCAGTTGTTGGTGCGACTGATTCGAGTGAATTGAATGGTGAAGATGACGGATTTGATGTTGATTTGTCGAGTGACTATGTTTCTGATGTTGAGATAGTGCCTTTGCCACCGACGTTGCAGCTATCGCCATCATCTGGAACTATCGATGTACTTGAGCTGAGTGTCTTACATCTCCTATCGGTGTATGGATTTTTGAGATCATTCAGTACCCAATTGTTTCTTCGTCCATTTACTTTGGATGAATTTGTCGGTGCTCTGAATTATGAAGGGTCAAACACTCTGTTTGACGCCATCATATTTCTTTGATGCAGGGGTTGAGGCGTCATCTTGAAAGCCTGTCATCTGAGGGGTTTGAGCTTGCATCACAATGTTTATTACAGGTGCAATAATTGGAGCTTGCTCGATATGATGACTCAATATGTTTATGTGATTTTGTATTTGGTGGTTAATGGGTACACAAAAGAATTAGTTGGATTCCAACCTTTAACCAAGTTGTTTGGTCTAATGGTTGTAAGGTTAATCTTAGAATACTTTGAAGTTTGCCTAATGATGTTATTCACACTACAAAACTCCTCCCCTCACTCTTTACTCCACTAACTCTGGTATTTTACCTCAAACCCACTACGATTGACGATTTTTCGGGCGTGTACAATGACATGCCCCCCTCCCCGCATCACACACACATACACACACAAACACACACGCGCGCGCACACACACATACACACACTTTACCTCCTCACTCAAACCCTAATTTTAATTTTTTATATTCAATATCTTTCGTCTCAAGAAGATTACAATTTTGGCTATTGTGTGAAGATGTATCCAGTATTAAACACGAATTCACATGAAAAGGAATATTGAAAAGTCTAAAATGCTTCAAAAATTAAAATTTGAAAGAATAATTGCCTCAAATGTCAAAATCGAATGAATTTATGGAGTCCTAAACCAAATAAATTTCCAACCAAACAATTTCATAAACTCCAAATGAAGTCCAACTATAATATAATAAAAATCTAACCAATATTTTTTCCTTTGAAGTATTTCAAATCCTTGGAAAGAATTTGCATAATCGTTAACTTCGTACATACAGGAAACAAATAATACTCACTGCTAAAAACCTCATCATAAAATCCTTTCCATTCGGGTCCTTTTGTGTACCCATTAACCACCTAATACAGAACCACAAAAACAAACCAAGTCATCGTATCGAGCAAGCTCCAATCGTTGCACCTGTAATAAACACATCACACTTGCTCGATACGATGACTTGGTCTGTTTTTGTGATTCTGTATTAAGTGGTTAATGGGTACACAAAAGAATTAGCTAGATTTCTCACCTCTAACCAATTTGTTTAGTCTATTGGTTGTAAGGTTAATCTTAGAATACTTTGAAGTCCACCTAATGATGTCATTCACACTACAAAACTCCTCCCCTCACTCTTTACTCCACTAACTCTGGTATTTTACCTCAAATCCACCACTATTGGCGATTTTTCTAGCGTGGACAATGACATGCCCCCCTCCCGCCCCACCCCCCATCACACTTACACTTTACCTCCTCACTTAAACCCTAATTTTAATTTTTTATATCCAGTATCTTTCGTCTCAGGAAGATTACAATTTTGGCAATTGTGTGGAGATGTATCAAGTATTAAACAAGGATTCTCAAGAAAAGGTTTATTGAAAAGTCTAAAATGCTTCAGAAATTAAAATTTGAAAGAATAATTACCTCACATGTCAAAATGGAATGAAGCTATGGAGTCCTAAACCAATCAAATCGCCAACCAAACAGTTTCATAAGCTCCAAACGAAGACCAACTATAATATAATAAAGATCTAACCAATATTTTTTTCCCTTTGAAGTATTTCAAATCCTTGGCATTCTCGTCAAAATAGCAAACCAGTTTGACTTCTTTGTGTAGGTATCTGAAAAAGATGAAACTTACAGAGTTAAGGCAAGGTAGCACAAATTTAAGGAATTGATATAGAAAGGAGAGGGAGCAATATATAGAGAAGACTCATAATACAATATGTGGAGAAAGATTCAAGAATTAAATGTTCCTTCAATCATATCTACATATTGTGTAAAATCTTAGAGTTATGTCAGAGAAACATAACCTAATAAGAAAAAGAATCCCATGTCCTCTTTTAATGTGGTTTTTCAAGTGAAGCAATAAACGACACGTTTATCGAATGAATTTAGGTTATACAAATACTGATAGCCGCTCCTTAAGGGATTCATTTTGAAAACACAAAACAATTTTAACCTATGGCTTATTAATTTCAATGAAAAGGAAAACAAATAAGCAACAAAGATAACAGTCACAACTATTTACAATATTTGGTAGACTCAAAATCAGGCATGTTTTTGGTAAAGAATAATAGATCTAATCACATGTGTCAACAAAATCGATGTCAAATCTTAAGGACTTACAAGCTTTGTTTGATCGAATCAATCCCAATGCTAACAAGGCGCCTTCAAAATCAACACGAAGCATGTCCCTGGTGAAAGTGAGACTTTCATTGTATAATAAGGAGCGTTCATGGCTAGACGATGAAGGCGACACCATGGAAGAAACATTGCATTAAAGATGCGGCGGCATCGGAATACTTTGGAGTTAATTGAGATTAGGGTTTTCTATAGACATATGCTTACAAATAATTTATATGGAGCTTGATGCGCGTAGTGTACTTAAAAAAACTAATGGATACTTGGGCTTGCTCATTAGAGATTATTGGGCCATGTATTTTTTTCATGATGTCAAATACTTTAGCAAAAGAAAACTGTTGTATACACTTCTAATAAGGCCGAAACACACCATGAAAAGACGTAAATATCCGTCGGAAGTTAACTGCCGATGATGTTATATTGGTAAATTATTGGTGTTTTTCAGCCAAACAAATGTGTGAACAACATTCTTCTTAGTAAAATATGCACTAGAGAATCTTAATGGGTTTCTCTATTAAAAAAAAAAAACTTAATTGGTTTGGACTTTGGACTAAGGAAATGTCCCCATTTCCATTATACATGAAATTGCCCCAAATCGAGACTTAATTTAATACAGGAGATATATAGACTTAAAAATGTTTGGCACATATTATGAGTAGATCAAACATGTTTAAATTAGAAAATATCTCATAACATTAATAAAAATGTTTGGCACATATTATGAGTAAATCAAACATGTTTAAATTAGAAAATATCTCATAACATTATGAGAAAAAATAAAATAAAAAATCGCTAGAATTTAAAATATTAGCTCAAATTTAATATTTATGGTTTGATTGACAAGAAAAAAACAGAAAATTTAACTTTTTTGTGGTGTCCGGGATTCGAACCCTGGACCTTGCATATATTA
>Ga0228710_1001737_pt1 | contig 33329 bp, 16 predicted proteins | sample MedpolnodulmetaG_FD_177995 | JGI IMG/M metagenome (GOLD analysis project Ga0228710, IMG submission 177995) | Root nodule microbial communities from Medicago polymorpha collected in Santa Monica, California, United States - pink nodules | ecosystem: Host-associated > Plants > Roots > Nodule... | reverse complement strand
GAACCAGCTCGCTTGTGGGACATAGCTGATTTGGGTATCATCATGAGGTCATGCATCATATTACATAATATGATTGTTGAGGATGAACGAGATACATATGCTCAACGTTGGACCGATTTTGAGCAACATGGGGGAAGTGGATCTAGTACACCGCAACCATACTCGACCGAGGTGTTACCAGCTTTTGCAAATCATGTGCGTGCTAGATCCGAGTTCGTGATCCAGATGTTCATCACGAATTGCAAGCAGATCTAGTGAAACACATATGGACAAAGTTTGGAATGTGTCGTGATTGAATATGATTTGTATCGTACTAAATAAATTACTTGTGTGTTGTATGCTTAGTTTGTTGTATTGCATTTTAAGTTAAGAAAATAAAAATAATTATTTTACAAAATTTTGTTTTTCCAAAAAAACTAAAAAATAAATAGTTAATTGTATTATTTTAATTTAATTATAATCGATAATTTTATGTAATTATAAAAACAAAAGTTAAATAAGAATAAAAGAAATAAAAAGTGGTGGGGTAGAGTGTTGAATGAAAAACCATTAGAGAGGATAAAAGTTGAATGAGTGTTGAATAAGAGAGAGAAAATGATGTGGAGTGTTGGAAATTGAAAAAGTGGGTGTTGAATGGTATTGAAAGAAAAAACCATTGGACATGGTCTAACTAAACATTAAATAAAGTCAAAACTGTTTTCATATAAGTTATAAGTTGTTTTCACAAGCTATCTTTGAGAACTTACAGGAATAAACTGAAAACAATGTATGGGTTTGTCAAAAGTTCTTTCCATGAGCTCTTCCAAACACTCTCACAAATATTTATGTCCGTAGATAAACTCAAATAAGTCGGTCTAAACAGATCCTACTTAACGAACTTTGTAGTATAAAATCATTTATTTATTGATCTCATTTTTTTTTTGACAAACTTGATCACATTATACTTATAATATTTAGGTAAATATAAAAGATGTCTAACTGACAAAGAATTGTTCCACTTCGATATAATTTGGGTTTTGCAGAATATGTTGGTATGTCTTTATCCTATGGCCTGGCTCTGAGTGGTCTCTTGTCAGCTTCCGTATTTTTGTCTTGCAATGTTGAGAACAAAATGGTTTCGATTGAGAGGATAAAACAGTTTACTAACCTCCCATCTGAAGCTCCATGGAAAATTGCCGACAAGTCTCTTCCACATAATTGGCCTAGTCATGGCACAATAGAGTTACAAAATTTACAGGTATATCCTCTTTGCAAGATAGTCAATTTAATATGTAGTGAGAACTGCGAAACTGCATAAATAAACATGTATAAGAAGCATTTTTTTTCTTCTTGAGGGAATGTATAAGAAGCATGTGTTGGTTACTTAGGTTTTAAATATTTTGCATACTCTTCTGGACAATATGTTCAGTTCGGAATTGAGCATATTGTGAAGCATGAAATTTTGAAAAGTAAAATATGATGTAGAGATAGAAACAGGAAACACCATTATTTTTGGAAACACCAAAAGTAAACGGCAGTAGTTTTCTACGCAATGGTACTGATCAAGAATTTCTCATAGTAACATGCATTTTTAACTTGTACATATTTAATATATTTGGTTGTTAAATGGTGTGAGCAGGTTAGATATAGGCCAAACACTCCTCTAGTTCTTAAGGGAGTCTCTCTAACAATTGAAGGTGGAGAAAAAGTCGGTGTTGTTGGCCGTACAGGAAGTGGAAAATCAACACTGATTCAAGTGTTATTTAGGTTGATTGAGCCTTCAGCTGGAAAAATAATCATTGATGGTATTAACATTTCCAATGTTGGTCTTCATGATTTGAGGTCACGTTTTGGAATTATTCCACAAGAGCCTGTCCTCTTTCAAGGAACAGTAAGAACCAACATTGATCCTCTTGGATTGTATTCAGAAGAAGAAATTTGGAAGGTATATAATACACTGCATATTTGCTTGTTTGTTTTATTTTTATTAAAAAATCTTTTATTTTTTATTTTTAGATCTTCTTAGACATAAGCTGCTTTTATAATTGAAGATGAAATAAGGGCAGAATCTGCATAAGTTATCGTCTAGAGCTAATGAAAATAAACTGAAAGTAGTTTATGGACATTAATCCGGTTTAAAAATATAAATATACGAAAATAAAAACTGAAAAATACACGATGTTGGATAACAAATTTCGGCCAATAGTCTCTGACTGCTACAGAGTGGCTGCACGATGTTTGATAACAAAGTCCGGCCAATAGTCTCTGACTGCTGCAGAGTGGCTGCACGATGTTTGACAACAAAGTTTGGCCAATAGTTGCTGACAGCTGCAGAGTGGCTGCAGTTCATTTCTACTATTCGTGAAAGATTATAGTTTACAACTATACAATTTGTATTTAAATAATACGGTTCAAATTATAACATTACTCATGAACCATACTGCAAGGTGGCTTCGCCCCCCACACACTCGTGTCGCAACCCAACAGACCTTTGGACTTGCCCAATGGGAGGTCTATCTCACTTCGCACGATCAACCTTTCTACTTATCAGTAACTAAGACTAAGAGTCATACTCAACACTCTCTAAAATACTTACACATGCATTTATGTCATACGTTCAAATAAGCTCTTTTAGACATCCCTATAATTCAATATGATTTAATATACTAGGACCCAAAGTCCCTACAATGAGGGGATCTTGCAACCAATACATTGAAGACAGTTTGATTGAAATTGGAAGGTCTAGATTAAAAACCAAACAAATAATTAAAGGGTCATGCTAACTTGTGCCTAAAGGTACATGTTAAGCAACCCAAAAAGAACAACTTTGCATTGGAAAACATAATATATTAACTTTTAAGTTGAATGCACGACTTTTGATACGTATATTCCTATAATTAGTTCCTTAACATGTGCCCTTGAAGGCACAAGTTAGCATTTGCCATAATTAAATATTATTGTAAATTACTGATCATAATCGGATGGCTGAGATTTTCCTACATCCATTATTTTCTTGCATTGAAAAAGAAGAAATCGAGAGTAAAAGAAGATATTACATGCGTGAATGAAATTCAGTTAATAGTTTTACCTTCTCATATCTAATAACTTTACGTTTATATTTGATGCTGCAGAGTCTTGAACAGTGCCAATTGAAAGAAGCGGTGACAGCAAAGCCTGAGAAACTTGACGCTTTAGGTGATCAAATAAAATCTACTCATAAATCTCATGTTTTAGAAGTTTTGTTATAGTTGGTGATTAATTTGTCAGCAGAAAAGATCGATCGAATGTTGAACCTCTTACATAATATTTATCCAGCGTCCCAACACACATCACTGGACTACTCCTTCATAGATTCATTTTTTACTAGTTTAATTGAATGCCATACGAAAATATGAACTGAAATGCGTTTACTATATTATTTTTGTTAGTGGTTGATGGTGGAGACAATTGGAGTGTGGGGCAAAGGCAACTTCTATGCTTGGGAAGGATCATGCTAAAACGCAGCAAAATACTATTCATGGATGAAGCAACAGCATCAGTTGATTCACAAACTGATGCTGTATTACAAAAGATCATCAGAGAAAACTTTGCAGATCGTACAATCATTAGCATTGCTCACAGAATACCAACAGTTATGGACTGTGACAAGGTTTTGGTCATAGATGAAGGTATGTTTATGTTATATATCCATATGTGTTCATGAGAAACCTAAAACACAAACACATACACGGACACTAGACACTCACACTGACATGTATACATCGATAATAATTTCAAAAAACAAAAGCTATTGAACATAATCACATATGTTAGTGTTGTGTCGGTGTCAAATACCATACATCCTTCAATCTTAATCGTGTATTAATTAAAGTCATGTAGCATGTAGTTTTACCAAACAAAAATTACAAAAACACTAAGTGTTTGCATTTTAATAGTGCAAATTGTATGAAATAAATGTGTCCATTTAGATTGGTAGAATAATAAATTGTGGGGAATTTGATGTGTTTGGCAGGTTTTGCAAAGGAATATGACAAGCCATCACGTTTGCTTGAAAGGCATTCACTTTTTGCAGCATTGGTTAAGGAGTATTCTAATAGATCAGCTTAATGATAGTTATACTTGTTTGTCTTTTTTGATGTTAGGTCCAATTTTTTTTTCTAGATCATGAAAGTTCTATCATTATTCTATAGTTCTATAATTTGAGTAGGATAATATGCAAGAAAGAATAATCGAGCTACAAACTTAATTATTTTTTATTTTATTTGTGCATTGTTCTTGCTCTTCTGCTACAAGCCGTATATAATTTTTTTTTCCTCCCAACAAAACAAACACATTTCATTAATCAAAAGATGCAGAAAATAAAGAGGTCAAAAGTATGGTGACTAGTCAACAAAATAGTCATCTTGCGAAGAATATGACAATCATATTTGTTTGTCGCCGAATAAACTCTTCTCCCTTCATGCATCAAAGTGGCTCACATGAAGATCATATGCCCTAGTTGGGGGAAGGATCCTAAGCTGAAGGCGTATTTCTAAGTCATGAAGATCATACACTCTTGGATAAGAATAATTAGGATTATGACTAAAAAGTTATTTGGAAAATACCTAACGTTGTGTAATTTGGAAGCCAAAGCATCTAGAATATTAAGAAAATCCCATCATTGTTTTGCTAGAAATGGCATGTTACAAGCTCAGAGATTCAGAAAACTGATCCTGCCATTTGAAATGTGGACAAATTTATAGATGTGTTACGTAGGGACAATTCAGTTGCATGATGCCAACATTTATTATATGACCTTTTACAAAATAAATTCACTCTGATATGCGACTGTCCAAAAAAACAACTACTATTGCTGTAAAAAAAAAAGTCTGGTTTTGAGGGAAATGAGACTTTGGTAATCTGAAGTTCGGCCGAGAGGTAAGTAAAGAATTGTTTCACCCAAGAATCGAACTCAGGTTCTCCTGAATAATTCATCATTGGTGGTCGTTAACATTTGAGCTCAATTGCTTAGTTAACCACTTGATGATTTAATATTAACTCCCACATCAACCGTAAATATGGACAAATTTCTCTGGAGTATATGATAGTAGTAATTTATAGAGGAAAAATTAATACAGGTTTCTTTTTGAAACTTCTAAAACATAGATTTATGGAAAAAACTTTTAAATATGGACAAATTTCTCTGGAGCATATGATAATAAACCTTGGCTATAATTTACATTGTTCTAGGAATCTTGGCTTTTACTCAAACCAATAGTTTTGATTCATGGAAACAAATAGAAGCACTTTTTCGGCCGTTTCAAGCAATGACCGATGGTGATACTAATGCTACATGAGAAAAAGTTTAAAGCTTCCATACTTTGTTTGCTGCTACAGCAATTGTTTGAATGATAACTGTCGGTGAAACAAAGTTGGAGCTTAGTTGAGAATAATTTAAGCTAGGTAGATTAAGGTAGGTTTAATTAGTCTTTAAATTCCTTAACTATTTTGAGAATTTTTAAATAGGTTCTTAACAAATTATAAAAAATTATAATTATGTCCATGAACTAATATATATTTTGCAATAGATATTTTGTTGTACACATCTACAAATTTTTATGTATACATCGAAAAATACCCAAATTAAATGAATAAATGAAAAATCTAAAGTTTGAAATTAGTTCTTACATGATGTAATATTTCTATTCAACAAAACAAAACAATATAATGCAACGTTCTTATTAACTAAGGTATATTTACGGGGCATCTAATATACACACATTATATAAAAATAATAAGAGATATTTTCTATATAAAAAAAGATAATAAGAGATTTTGTGTTAACTTTTTCATTATTCAAATTATACCCTTCTACAAAATTTTCTACAATATGTTATATTATTGGTGTCATAAAAAATATATATATTATGTTTACTATATTATTGTGTCATTAAAAAAAGATAAACATTGTTCATAATTAACAAGTGTTAGCCTAATAAATGTCTTTTTTGCCTCTTACCTACTTGTAGAATAGAGAGTAAAATTTAATGAGTAAATAGGCAATTACTCCCCAAAATTGTAAGGTATACAACCATACTACCAATATATGATTGTATACTGTCAAAACTTGATTAATATGCTCCACAATTCAGTGATAATGCAGTCACTTAATAACAAAGGAGAGGTAGGATAGGATTAAAAATAGGTTAAACTTATCATTTCCTATGGGCGCACCAAACAACAGATTGAGACAGGATAGGATATTCTAATCTTGTCTCCTTATCCTGCGCACCAAACAGGCTCTTAAGGATAAGAAAAAATATATATAAATTTTCAAGTTCAGGAGGCATTTTGCACATAAGTGCAAAACTTCAGGGCTATTTGCAAAACGTCATGTTGACTAACAAAATAATTTGACGGGGATAGATTGATTAACGTTGTGCAATTTCAAGGGGCTAATTGACGAAACTTACAATTTCAGGGGGTAATTGCATATTTACTCAAAACTTAATTGTTTAAATCATATTACACATGTCTCTTTCGCTTAACCAAAGTCATGGGTTTGAATCCACCATCAACAGTGTTAAAACTCGCATAATCGACAATTTATTTGAGTGCCGCAAGCTCGAATGATTAATCTTGCCGTTACGTGCGGACGATATCCGGTTTAAACTCATGAATTGAATGAAAGAGTAATAAATTCAAATCATAAAAAAATTAAAACAAATCTAAATCCTATTTCCCCCTGACACTGCAAGATTATCGTATTTCATGAACTAAACATAAAAACTACTCTTAAATATTCCTTTCCTACCCAACAATCAAAATCAAATTGACGTTTCATTCTCAAATCAAAAACCCTAAATCCCCAAATTGGACATGCTCGTTCTTCGTTTCAATCAATGGGTATGACCACAAGCAACCGTAAACGCTCTGAAGAATGCATGTCCGTCCTCAACAATCACACCACCATCTCTATTTCTCAACCATCTTCAAAACGACCCAAATTTTCATACCAATCGACCCGACCCGTTTCCACCTCAAACGCCATCGTTTCCAGACTCTCCCGTTACCCAGACACCAAACCCCAATTCCTCCGTGAAGTTCACGCGCCGTGTAGACCTAAAAAATTCAACTTTTCCAGAAAATTATCAAATTTCGGCGAATTCGTTGACATGGGTAATTTGCTGATGAGGAATTTCGAGAAGGCGAAGCGTTCGGCGTTGGGGAAATGCAGATTGGTGACACAGAAGGAGAAGGTGGTGATTGATTTGGATTCAGATGGGGAGGATTCGGATGATTCTGGTGTTGTGGAGGTTATTGAGATTCGTGATACGGATATGAAGGATGTTGAAATTGGGGTTCAACGGAGGTTAACGGATTCGCCGGATTCGACTTTGACTAATGCGGTGGTGAATGTGGAGGACCATGATCTTTCCAGTGTTCATGTGTATAAGAAGTTGCTTCAGGGTGTTCAGAGAAGGACTGATACAATTCAAAGTTTGAGTTTTCAAATTGAGTTGAATGAGAAGAGAAGAGATATTTTTCAATTGTTAAGGCCTAAGAAGGAACTTATTGAGGTGAATTTAACTTTTTTTAGCTTGTACATTTTTGTTTGTTTGTTAGTATTATTGAGTAGTAGTAGTGTGCTATGAAACACTGACATAGATACTACAACACTGACACGTCAACACCGGTAATAATTTGAGAAAATGACATAATTGAACATAATGACATATGTCGGTGTCGGACACTCTAACATGTGTTGGACACCAGAAGTGTCGGTGCTCCATAGGTACTGTGCTCTTTTCGTAGTTTGTGTCTTAAGTTTTAGGATAATGGTAGCTATTTGAGGAAGATTTTAGATTGTGGTTAGTGCTGCTGTTATATGGCAATCTTGATATTGTTGAATAGGTGTTACTGATGAACTATAATTATGGTTTAGATGCAGTGGACTTCAATTGAAAATTATGCCAACGAGTTGAAAGTGTTTGATGAAAAGGAAAATATTTTATTATATTAAAACGTAAATTATAGGTAACATTTAATAGTGTATTAGGAAAACGAGACATGTTGGATAGACCCTAATTTTAATTACCGGTGCTTAGTAGTATGGACGGGATGGTTTATTCTGAATGTTATGTCTGTTGCCTGAATATTACTCTGGTTTTCAGGAAGTGCCATTTGAGCCTTTTGTCCCTCTAACAGATGATGATGAACAGGAGGTTTCTTGCGCGTTTTCCTCCGACCGGTATGATTTGATGATATGGCTATATGTTATTGAGATGTGTTTAATCTGTATTGTAGCTCATTGAGGGTTTGGTTCTGCAGGAGGAAGATATTGGTTGCTCATGAGAGTTCTAATATTGAGGTATCAGGACAAAAGATGCGGTGCCTTCTCCCGGGTGCATGGTTAAATGATGAGGTGATCTTTTATATTCATATTTTTTTTTTGTCTGAGTTACTGAAAAGAAGAACCTTCACTTAATTATATCATGATCGAACATTGTTGCATCATGAAATATTGTGATTGATATACCTAAATTGTGCAGGTGATAAATTTGTACCTCGAGTTGCTGAAAGAGAGGGAGCGAAGAGAACCCAAGAAGTTTCTGAAATGTCATTTTTTCAGCACCTTTTTCTACAAAAAGGTAGGATTATATTTTCACATGTTTATGTAGTGTTGGCTTAGAAAAATAATTCTACCTTCAGATGACTACCATCGTTGAGTAAAGAGAGCCATTTTACTCTTCCCGAAGTATTTGTTTGTGTAGACCAAGAAATTATTGTCATCTGGTTTTTGCTTCAAACATGAAAAATGTTATCTCCATATAGTAATCCTTTGATGTTTTAATAACATGTCTACCATGCTCTTTGTTTACAGTTGGACAAAATTTATCAATATGGTTTCAGACACAATTGTGATGATTATTTTAATTAATTTCAAGTAACCTGCATTTGATTTCCTACAATTTCTCCTTATTCATTCCTCTTATCTCTCTCTAATAAACTCTTAATGGAAAAATCTTTACACTTTTATTATCTAATACCCGAAAATATATTGTGTTTGGAATTTGTTTTTAATATTTCAATCCGCATATTCCGAGCCAAATATGCCACAGGGAACAGCAAAGGGTTTCTCATAATTTCAACTTTCATAAAAATCCAAACTATAATTTCATGACATTATGTATAACTAAAATAACGGATTTATTAAATTCTTTTCTATATTAAGGAGTATTGCACAAACATATGCGTGCCCATTTTTCTATATTCATAATCCGTAATTTAGCCATTTTGTACAGATATTGATTCTTTTTATTTTGAATGTTAATTGGCAGTTAATAAGTGGCAGGGATAGATATGATTACAAATCTGTCCGAAGATGGACGACTCAAAGGAAATTGGGATACAGCCTATTTGATTGTGATAAAGTAATTATATTTGAACTAAATCATTTTTTCTGTTCCTTTTAGCCAATTGAAGTTGTGTTTACATTGATCCTTTACCTGATTTGTTGCCTTTACCAGATATTTGTGCCCATCCACCAAGAAATTCACTGGTGCTTGGCAGTTATCAATAAAAGAGATGCAAAATTCCAGTATCTTGACTCATTGAAAGGAATGGATAGCCGTGTGCTAGAAGTGCTGGTAAAGTTTCTGGTCTATATAGTTTAGTTGTATATTTCATTTTCGAATCTGCATGTTTATTTTTTGTGGGAATTTGGGTGCTGCCTTCAAATTTTCCTGTTCAATCATTGGAAGTCTTGTGATTTGTTTTATTACATATAGACAACAAGTCACCTGAGATTAAGCTAAGGGAAAATGATCTCATCGGTTGCTCATGGCTGAAGTTCTGTTGAATTTGAAAACAAACCAAACTTGGCCACATTGTCAAGGTGGTTGTTGAATCAAAACAAAACTATTCAGTTTGATGGGTTTAAGTCTTTTTTGTTTTGAATCAATCATTAGCCATTGACAACTTATGCAGATCAAATGTGTGTGTAATATCTTGGTCATCAATCAACAGCTGAACCAAGTGGATTATCAAATATCAGCCATGGCGGATATTGGTGGCTGTTTTGGGCTCCGCAATGGTATATATTGGCTGACATGGTGGATATTTCCGCCATAATCCGTTATGATGGCACCACAAAGCGGCCTGGCCCGGTATGGCGGAATTTTGGCTCTCCACCATGTACCGCCATCGACAGTGCTAGATTAGGAAGTGAAGAAATGAATTTGCTAAACAACCAAAAATGATAGGATACATGTGCATATTTAAGTAAACAATCAAGGGAATTAAAGAAATAGAAAATTTATAAATAAAAAGTCATTGGTCCTACCGTTGTCTTGAAGCCTTTAGATTGTATATTGAAGTTGTTGCTCTGTTATTCTCTGAAGGTGTGTTAACTCATTTTTTGCTGAATTGATTTAATAAGAAACATAAGAATGATGTACATGTTTTAACATTTGGCAGTTGTAAAATTTATCTAATGTTTGTCATTCATGTTTCCCAGGCTAGGTACTATGTAGACGAAGTAAAAGACAAAACTGGAAAAGATATTGATGTAAGCACCTGGGAGAAAGAATATGTCGAAGACCTTCCTGAGCAGGAAAATGGGTTCGTATTCTGATCTTCTGCGAATCGTAATATGATTTGATCATTTAGTTTACTGAGCTTTTGCTTCACTGTTTTAAAATTAGATTTCTGCAATGAAAAATTGGTTATAGCTTTGCAACATTATAAACTGAAACCTGTCAGTGCGCCTTCATTCGTAGAGAAAAGAACATACTCCTGCTACCTCTGTCCCAAAATAAGTGTCGCATTTGACCTGTTCACACAAATTAAGAAAATATGATAAATGAAAGAGAGAATAGTGATATTACCAAACTATCCGTATTAACTATTGGTGTATTACTTGGGTCCATAGTTCATTGAAGTTTAATGTTGCTGTTCCTCCCAAGTAAATTTGAACTTGTCCATCGGTAATAATTATTGATGTTAAGACACGGTTCTTGGTCACCAAAACACGATAGATGGCAATAGTCTAAAAGATTGTTGATTGTTGCAATTTACTTATTTAGTAAACTGAAAGTTGGTCATAAAATGGCTGCATCGTAAAAAAAAAAAAAATTGTGTTTAGGTTGTTTTGAGATGACTTTTTTTGTCTGCACTTTCTTGGAATTGCTCTAATTTGAGTTTGGTAGGATTGAAAGTGGAATGAGTGAAAATATCTTGACATCAGTAGTTTTTTATAATCTTTTCAATTTATATTCCTTGTATTTGTCTTGTGTCCTTGACTCCCCATCTTTTCAGGATTTATTACAACTCTGAATTTTCAAATTCTAAACAAAAGTTTTGCTACTGAACAGGTTCGATTGCGGCGTGTTTATGATCAAATATGCCGACTTCTATAGCAGAGGCCTGGGTCTGTGTTTTAACCAGGTAGGATATGAAGCATTTCATTTTGTGCAGGAAAATCATGCGTTTGTTGTATATTTTTGTTTTAAGTAATTTTTCTCAAGTGCACAGTACAACAGCCATTTTAGTTGAACAAAAATGAAAACCAATTGCTTGAAATATTTTATTGTTTAAAATCTATGGTCTTTTTAAACCGCACATGGTTTGATGCCTGTGGACGCAATCTTTTACATCTTGTCAGAACTAAACTTCTCTTTCCATTTATAGGAACACATGCCTTACTTCCGGCGCAGGACAGCTAAGGAGTTATTGAGATTGAGAGCTGACTAACCAAAGGAGTGACCAGTCATCAGTATCCCAGTCCAATACTCCGTCATCAGCATAGAAATTTTGGTAGCAGTAGTTGATGGAGGATCTTCACTTATGGAATTGGAGCTTTTGCTTGCTCTGAAGTTGAACTGACTACACATATGCCCCGGTGTCTAGGTACAACGCGTCGATAGTGTAGAATGCAGTAGGTTGTATATACAGTATACAAAAGTGAACTATTAGATGGCATATAATTGCTTCCTATGTATTCTCTTTCTATTCAGTTTTGTATTGTTGGTAGTGTTGAGCTTAGTAGGTTTGCTCGGATAGTGTTTGTTCCTTTGTTCAAGGAGATTGAGGGGAAAGAAAGAATGGTGATTTCATAGGTAATGATTGTGGCAGGCTCTACAATTTGAGCAATGGTCAAACCTAATTTTGAATAAATTTTATTTTGTATACTTGTTTCAAGACAAGTGATTTATGTTTGAAGTAACATTTAATGTGAATTATTTTGCAAACACTTGAGGCAAAACTGGCTCCGATGCTAATTGAAAACATATAATCTTGCCTTGAGACAAATTACTTTAGTTAGATTCAAATCAAATGTACACTGTGACTTGGCTCTCCATCCATTGCTGTAAAAACTGTGCAAGTTCATCTATACCTACACAATTATGCATGTGACTCCAATTATTTATTCATTAATGCTAGGGAAGTTATTTTATATTCCATCTCCAATTTGGGAATAGAATATTAACCGATTAAGCTTCACTCTTATCAGTCCTTTTTTTATGATATTTCACTGAATCAAACGTAAGATACTATTGCAAGATTGTTTAAATTTCAGATAATAATTGACACTATCACTTTCTACCAAAAGCAATACTGTTTAAATTTCAGATAATAATTGACACTATCACTTTCTACCAAAAGCAATACTGCATTACATTATGTGATGCAATCTACATGATAAATATGCATCTACAGGATAAATTAAATTTTGAATTTTGCTAAACTCCAGGCCTAGCAATCTGAAAAATTGCACACAATATGAAAAAATAAATTCCAACAAGAGGATGGATAGGAGAGAAAACAGAGTTTTCGTTTTTGCAACCGCATTAGATTCTATTTCATTTTTTTCACTTTGCCCTCTCAAACTTAAAATTTTGGGCAGATAACCTACATACAAATTACAATATTTATGGCTAAAATATCACATAGAAAGTATATACATGTAGGTGAAAGATCAGTTGATATCAAACATGATACAGATCACAATTCACAAGACACTCGCAATAAGAGAAACTGAATCTCTTATCAACGGGGAACTCTTTTTCTACTCAGAATTTCCTGTTCTTTTAGTCGATGTTGGAATCTTGCAAGGCGAGCTTGGAGACCCACAAGACTAGCTGCTTTGCGAGAAAGCACAAAGCTCAACTGGGCTACATAGTTGTCAATACGGCTACCTGGTTGGTCGACTTCGGCCAAGAGTTTCATTTCCTGAAAACCAAAAGCAATACATGATGAATGAGCACACAAAATAAGTTATCTGAAATTTAAAAACTCCACTAATTTCTTTTTCGATAAACAAATTTTATTAATTAAAAAGTTGAAAACACATTAAAAGAAGCTGCAGCACAAAAACTCAAGTCAGGAAGTGACCTGACAAGCAATTATAAATCTTGTAAAACATGTAGAAAAGCAACTGACAACTTACTTCACGAACAATCTCCATCGTGTCCTCAATTTCTTTCCTATGAGCGGCAATTAGTGCTTCTTCCTCCTGTATAAGTACGATCAAGAAATTAAACAGATAGCATAAACTAGTATACGCTTAACTAAAAATTGGTAAATTAGGTCATTATTCTACATATTTTACGAACCTCAAGTACTGCATTGATATTCACGTCAGGTGCGGACTCTGCGTCATAAAGCCTGGATCCAGAGGTAACAGTGTTGTGATTCGTTGTGGTTTGCTGTTGCCTGGAGCTTGTGGTCGAGAGATCAGAAGCATTGGAATCCCTTTTCATCAAGTTTGCAGGCCTTTCAGACTTTTCATCTTTAAAACCTTTTCTGCGTGAGGGAGAAACCTTTTGCACTTTCTCATCTGTATCATTTCGTGGGTAAGAGTTCATCTTTGGACTCGAAGAATCATTACAAGAGTTCTTCATTTCAAACTTCTCTCTCTCCACTGAAGCATAAGTCAAGCCTTTTTCTTCAATGGTGTCCCTTTTCATCCAGTTTGCTGCCCTTTCAGACTTTTCATCCTTAGAACCTTTTCTGCGTGGGGGAGAAACCTTTTGCACTTTCTCATCTGTATCATTTTGTGAGGAAGAGTTAATCTTTTGACTGGAAGAATCATTATAAGAGTTCTTCATTTCAAACCTCTCCCTCTCCATTGAAGGATAAGTCATGCCTTTTTCTTCTCGTCCATTTGATAGGTAAATTGAAGAAATACTAGGTAACTGTTTGTCAGCAATAGGAACAGAGCTATACATAGTTTTCTCCTTTTCATGTGGCTTCCTGCCCATATCCATTGGTTTCTCTTGGCGCTGATCGATAAAATCCTCTGCACCAACACTAACTGGAAGGGTTGATGTAGATGAAACATCTTTATTAGTCTGTGGTACACAAATGGGTAGTGCGTCTTTTCTAGGATTTCCACTTTTGGAAAGACTTTTAACCCTGTTCACGTTTAGATGAAACAATTAATACATGCGAGCATGAATGCCTGTGAAAGAACAGATGCACCCTAGAATATAATACACAAACACATACCGATCAGCATATCGTAGGGTGTTAAGTGTGTGTTCACAAGACCCGGCACCTGGAGATATACAAGAGATCATAACAGTTTTTGAATTGCCTACAAAGGAGTCCCGCAGCACTTCTGTAAGTTTGCTTCCCCGGAATGGAATATGGATCTGGTCATTGTCTAAAGCTCGAATGCATTCCTTTAAAGCCAAAAGGCTCTTATTAATTTCGGCTCCTTCAATCCTATGGTATAAGAGATACAAAACCATTGTAGTGAATTTTATTTGTTAACATACAAAAAGTGTTCAGATCTAAACAAGTAAAATTTACTTGAGGGAGGAACAGTAGGAAGCCACCAAATATTGTTTTCAGCGGTTAACTCAAAACAACGTGGTGAAATTTAGACAACAGATAACAAAGATTTTCTCGACTAACAACGTAGTGAAGTTTAGACAACAGATAACAAAGATTTTGTCGACTAGATTTATGTATATAGTAATCTCACGTTATTAGAACAATTTGTGCAAATATATAATATTCAGATTAATGCATTTATTATCATTGAGTTTAAAAACATCAAATCAATATTTTAAAATTCCAAGACAGACAACAAAAAAAATTGCATATATAAAATTGATAGCTACACTAAGAAAAGCTTTTAAGTTTGCTTTTCATCCAGAAATACTAACTAGCAAACAGAGTTGGTACAAGTCAATTAGATGATTTCATGATAATCCCATTACACAAAAGAGAGTAGAGAAAGTGACTGGTGGGTGGGGAGCCATGTGTGTATATGGTGGATATGGAAAAGGAGGGAAATAACAGAAAGTACAACATGTCAGAGAGTGAGTGGATGAGAAGATTCTAGAATTAGGAAATGAGAGGGTCAAGGCTGAATATAAGAGGAGGGCGAGTAACAGAAAGGATATCAAGAAAATAGTGAAGTTGGTTCTTGTTCCTCACGAAAGGGTTTTCTATGATTATTATCCATTTAGTTTTCCATTTCCGCAAAGAGTATATAACTCAATCCACAGTCCATTTCTTTTGTATGCTCATATGTACTCACTGTAATAGCGATTTATCCTCTCTGTCTTAGCTTATTTAGCATCAATATCATTCCTAATTTTGTTCCTCCACTCTAGGTTCTAACGTTTCATTAACTGTGTCAACTAATATGGTTTATATTTAGGGAAATGTTAACCAGTGCCCCAGGGGCACTAGTTAAGGAATTATAAAAAGAAATATTTTCTCGTAAATTGTGTATTTTACTTTTTGAAACTTGAAAAGGTGTTGTTTTTAATGCTGACTTTGTTTTTTCTTTCCATTTTTAGCTGCTTAACTAGTGCCCTGGGGGCACAGGTTAACATGACCCTTATATTTATTATCGCTGCTCTCATTTCAAAGATAGTCCAGGCAATGATGAGTAAAAAAGGCTAAACAAAAAGGAGAAGAGAGCTCTTGTCAGTTATATAGAGTTTTCTCATTTTCAATAATGATCAAACTTAATACTATGTCCCTAGAAGGCTAGAAAAGTCAGCTTATGCAACAAAATCTAAAATTAGAAGTAAATTTGTTATAAGTGTTCATAAACGTTCATGCATGGAACATCCTAGAAAGAACCGTCATGCAGTTTGGCTTTAAGGAGCTCAAAATATCATGCAAATAATTTGAATTTAGAAGTACCGTGTTTGACGATCATTATCAGTAGTGTCAGCACCTCTTTCACTTCCAGCAAGATCAATAAAAGAAATCTTCCCCACGACCTTCCCACTTCTTGCATCATTTATATCAGTGTTTGAGTTTCGCTTGCCCTCTTTCACCTCATTGTGCTTCTTTACAACCAACTGTAAGATAGCATGCGACCTGGAGGACTCCTCGTTAGCACCCGTGGATCCTGTACTTCTTGAAGCATTTCCCTTTTCAATGAATTCTTTGACAACCTGAACGTCAAAAACTTCAAATTCTTGCAGTCCTACAATGCAAACTTGCTGCCGTCCATCTTCCCTCATGCAAAGTTTCCTATTCATAATGTAATAAACCACCATTCACCAATGAGACATTGAGTAAGCAAGATGCAAAGATGACATTTGTAAAAGTATATAAATTGAGACAGATATTTTCATTCCTGTACATTCAAAAACAGAGAAAAAATAATGCTTAATGTAGGATAAAATTAAGTAGCGAGCGCTTAAATAAATATAACAAATATGTATTTAAGCGGCTGAATCCTCAAGGAAGACATGAAAAAGTACAGTCAAAACAGAAAAGATAATGCTTGATGTAGGACAAAATTAAATAGCGAGAGTAAAAATAATTATAACAAATATTTATTTAAGCGGCTGAATCCTCGAGGAAGACAAAAAATGTTGTCTCATAATTAAGGCCCAGATCCACACGCAAAGCACTCAAGACTATAGGCACATAATGGCTTAAGGACAAACTGTACTGCAACATCATCATCTAATACATTTAAATAGCATGCCCAGTGCATTCATATAAAATATCATAATGTGTGTAAAGAAAGAAATACCCACCTTCTGTCACTAAGAAGATCAAAAAGCTTTCCACCATATATCTCAAAGTAGCTTAGCCACAATTTATATCTCTGACTCCGGTAAACTGGCTGATGCAACTGTCGAACAAGGTCTTCTGCAGCTCTGAGTGGTAAAGGTTGCATTGTGTATGTCTTGCCACTTCCTGAAAATAAAGATTACTAGTGTCTAAGTAATGAGTTAAGTAATGAAGTGACTTTCTGAGGATCAAGCACAGCAATGGAATATGAACGGATAAACTTATATGGTGCCAACAAGTACACATGATTTTTTTAAAAAAACAAAAGGCAAATTTTAGTATAGTTGGTATTTTGTTGGGGGTGGGGATTTAACCCTCTCCCTCCTTATCACTCCTCTCCCTCCTTATCACTCCACTCCTTAACTCTCCCACCCCAACTACTAAACAAACCTTCAGTTTCATGCGTACATACCATCAAGTGAAAAATATCGTGTCTATCTAGACCAAGGCAACCAATATCCTCTCACTCACTCAACAAGATTATTTTACATAGTTTGAATATTCTGAAATGGTAAATATGTTGGCCTGTATCACACATACCAGCCAGAAACAACTCAACATGAAACACCCAGAAAAGACAAAAAAATTAAAAGTCACGAGAATCAATATCTTTTTAATAGATCAAAACCGACACTATCAAGAACCAGTATCAAATGCTATATGATGTAGAAATAAACTAGCAAAGTTCAAACACCAAAAAACCGCATAGATATATGTTATTAGAGAACTAAACAGTTAAATATGTAAAACTGGATAATGATGATAATTTGGTACAGGTAAGATAGCAAAAAAAAATCTCACCTGTCTGACCATAAGCAAAACAAGTGGCTTTGGTTCGTTCAAAAATTGTAGGAATAATTGGTTCAACTGTAGCTCGGTATACCTGTTATTATAAACCAATCATGCCTTAGATCAATCAAACAAATCAAAATCACGATAGCTTTCATAAAACTCAAATCAAAACCATGATAACTTTCATAAAACTCAAGTATGACAACAATTGAAACAAGTTACAAACATATTAGTGAACAGTATTGAAGTTTGATCTTATATGTAAACAATGGTGAAGTTCAATCTTATATGTAAACAATAGCAAAGTTCGATCTTGGATAAGAGATGCCTTACTTCATCATTGGTAACATGCTCATCAAGAACGGCATCAAAGCAAAATTCATGCTTGTCCACATAAGCTGTCAAATCAACCTGTCAAGCTCAAACAAAAATTCAGATCTTTGCGCAGTAAATAAAAATGAGAACATTAAGATAACTAATAATGAGGCAATTGATTCAACTTTTGAACTGAATATATATACGAATGAAAAATAGAGCTTGGGTCCATTATCGAAACAAACCTTTAGTTTAGGTTCATGGACTGTCAAATATGCAGTGTCAGATACAGTTACGACATCATCCTCCTTCTTAGTAAGCTCTTTCTTGTTTAAAGGCCTTTTACGTACCTACAACATGCATTAGAAGGAAAAAAGAAAAGAAAAAAGAATAATGCCAAATATCCCCTGAATGCTAATGAATCAAAATGACATTTTAACCATCAAGAATCTCAAGTATAGTGCAGGTATTTTTATATTCAAGAATAATTTTGAAAGTAGCAATTCATGAAAATATCTAAGAGAAAAATGCTTAAAATTATAAAGAGTATGTGTAATCAGTTCATGTAAAAATTGTAAAGTACAAATTCAAAGATAGAAAAAGGCCCTTTTCAATGAAAAGCGCCATCAAAATTTCTTAAGGGGAAAATGGATACAAAGGGAGATTATCTCACTCTTAAGTGAAGGTTCAAACTTCACAAATGAAAAGGATATATTACTATATAAGGTTGCATTCACAAATGAAAAGGTTCAAACTTCAAAAGTCAAATGCTATGAACTAAAATGTACTAAATCTTCATAAAAAGATGTTTTTTCTTCTCTTTTCTACACCAACTGATGATGATATTGGTGAAACTCTTCTGCTAGGAAGGGAAACAATGATGATAACAGTAGTATTTGTGGTTCTTTTGCTTTTTTGTTCTATAGCCAAATAAAGGAAGAAAAGAAAGAAATCTAACTTTCAATATTTACTTCATACTATTATCAATGTATATTTCAATGTGATTTATTTATCGCATAAAATGTAAGCAATGCATGTATACAACTGTATAAAATTTTGACATACCACAACTTTAATCTTAGCGACATTATTCTCCCTTGTACTATTCTCTTTTTCATTCATAGGTAAAGAAATTGATGCATCAACTTCAGCTTCTTTTTCCAGCTTGCTATTAATTGGATAGAAATCATCTTCAAATACTCTAGTATCTCCGGGTATGATGGGTGATTGTTCGAAAGAATCTGAAATCATATGCTGATAAGAGGGGTAATATTAGAGCAACGCATGAGAACACATACTGACTTTTACTGCAGGAAATTTAAGCTGGATGCAGGATTATAAGGGATCATAGAGAATAAACATGTCATTTGGAAGAAAAAGAAGAAAAAAAAATTGATTGAAACAGAAGTGCTGAAGTTCACACATTCAGAATCAATGTTGCGCGTAATTTCTGGTTATATAACCTAGTTGTTCATCATTGCGAACAAAAATGGTAGTATAAGATGGTATAAGTATAAAAAGTTTTTAAACTTTTCAGTATAAACTGCCCATACTACTTGTTAATCTTATCTGATACAAACTGTATTTTCTCTACAATACGTATGAAATTATCCAAACCAAGCCTGCATTATGATATAATAATGAGTCATATTCAATTATTTATACCTCAGACAGAAGCTCTGTGTCATCCATGGCATGAAGATCCAAAAGCCCAGCTCCAAAATCCCCTCTAAATTCAGGAGAATAGAACCCATCTGATGCAGACCCTCCACCCAAAGTTTGAGTATTGGGCGTATAAAGCTCCGAACCAGATTCCGCATTAAAATTGAGGTTTCTCATTAACTTGAAAAGCCTCTGCTTCTCTTCAGCAGACTGTGCTCCATAACCCTACCACATGTACCATATAAAATATTCACCTAAAGTCACCTCATATACTATCAAAAAGAAAATATACACAACAGTTAACAAATTTCACCCACACTACACTCAAATGTAAACCTCTACAATGACGACAACAACAACAACCAAGCCTTATCCCACTAAAACGCCATAATGTTAATCATTATCATATTTCTATCCAACTCATTAATCTCTAGATCTTTCTGAACAGTTCATCTTATAGTTTATTCTAGGTCTTCTCTATCCCTAGTGATTTGGCTACCCTTCATCTGGTCTATTCTCCTTACTACATAATCTACAATCTTGTCTCTACAAGCTCAAACCACCTGAGGTGAGTTTCCCCCATCTTTTCGACAATAGGTGGTACTTCAACTCTCTCTCCAATGTTGTCATTTCCAATTCTAAAGCTATTATATTATGTCTAGTCTTCCCACACATCGAAAGCAACAACCTCATCTCCGCTATGCTTATTTTATTTGAGGTGAGTTATTTGAACAACCATTTGTGTGACAACTTTTAGGACAACCATAAATTTACAAAGAAAAGTGGGTATTAACACGGAAACCAATGCAATATAGAGAGAGAGAGAGAGAGAAACTAAAAATATAATGGGAGTATGTGAGATAAAGTTGTCACAAAAGTTGTCATAAAATAATTGTATAAATATTATTTGTCATTTTATTTTCATGTTAATTCTTTATTGCCCCAAAGCTCTGTCTCATACAACATCACCGGTCTTAACGTTGTACAAATGAAAAAAATTCTTTAGCTTGCACGGTACTTTTGTATCACATAAAACATCAAAGACCCTCTCTGACAAAAACATATTGGTATACATAATTATCCCTCAAATTAGAGTATAGCTCAAACTCAAATTTCACGAAACATAATCATACTATAACCAAATAAGCAAGTGCAACAAATGTTAAATCACTCGAATGCCAAATAGTAAAGCAAAATAAAAGCAGAAAATGCAATATCAAAGAGGTTGCTATCTTTGTAAGAAAAGCGAGGATACCTGCATGAGAAGGTTAGGGAAGAGACGATGATCAACACCGGATGAAGCAAGCGGAGAACCTAAATGCTGCAAACCGGCGGACTGAAGCCACCGCGCCATGACAGCATCACCGGCATCAGTGGATGCACTTTGCAGGGAGCCGCCGGCAGGTTGATCGTAAACAGCGGCGGCGGCATTACCCTGTGGCGGCATCTGGCCAGCCACCACGTGACGCTGGGAACGTCGTTGAGGCGCCAATTTTTAAGATCTGTTGCACACGCGCTTCTAAGCAAAAAAATCTATCACAGTTAATTAATAAACAAAAAAATGTTTGCGAAACTTGAACGAAATTGAATGAAGAATAAGAAGAAGAAAAAAAAGAGCGAAACTCACGAGAAGAACATGAAAGTGCGAAGAAACCGAATCGGGAACTCGAGATTTTCGATTCAGATCTGAAAACGATGGCGTTTTGATGAAGTTGAATTTTGATCTTCTTTCGAATCAGTAACCAGAAAATGGTGTTTGTTGGAGAGAGAGAGAGAGAGGGGGGGGGAGGTGGGGTGGGGGGGGGGGGGGGTTTGGAGGGAGAAAATGAAATGGAGAGTTTAGTTTGTAGATTAATAAAGGATTAATTGAGATATAATCGTTGTGTTGTGATGATTAATCATATGATATCTTAATCCTCACATTTTCAAAACTATATAAAACGGCTATGTCCATTGTTGTTGAAGTCGAATGAATGAAAAAATGAAATGAACCAAGGAGTATTAAAAGACTGATATGCCCTTTTTGTAGTTTCGCCCGTGAAATTCCACAGTTGAGAATCAAACAAACGCCACCGCAACTCGGTACTCTACCAAATAACTGCTTTTTAAGCGACCTAAAAAGGTAGGTATCCAAAGTAAATTCTCATTTAAACAATGGTTCAGTGCAAGTTTGGTTCCACCTTACCAAAAGTTATCCTCATTAAAATCAAAATTTTTATTTTTATCTGCAGTAGAATCAATTTTGTTATTTCATCAAACATAACAAAATCAATTTTAAAATTTCTAAAAGCTACACTAAACATACCATCAATGTAAAACAAAAATAAGAGTTTAATATCCATACACGAACGGTCTAAAATCCTAGTCCTAACATACACACGGTGAAAATAAGATTGTGTGTCCCTTTTGTGAAAAATAATTATAATATTGTCTCTAATCTCTAATATATCTTGTTTCCATACATTATCCTCTTTACAATAGCAAATTTTGCCAAACAATGAGCTAAGTTATTATTATTAGTCCGCTTAGTATGATAACAGTCTGAAGAAGAGGATTTTTAACTGTAAGACCTAACTATCCCTTAAAATAGCTAGGAAAAATTTCCTCTTCTTGTGAGACCTAGATTGACATTTGCTTCTCCAACAAATTTCAACTGCGACTTGCAATTTAAATTAAAAAAATGATATTTGTACGATTATTTTTTTATAACTTTTGAATAATTTTCTCTCTCATATTCACTTGATGTTGTTATCATTTTTCTTTTTTTTTCTCTCTCCATTGTTTTTAATCAATAAGAAGAGAAATAAAAAAACAAGATTATTACCAAAGATGTACAAATATCATTTCCATTAAAAAATAAGGGTGATTATACCCGTAGTTGTTCGGTGCTCACTACCCTTGAGAATTTAGGTAAAGGCAGCGTAATCCTAATCCTAATGTCAAAAAACCAAGATCTTTTACTCAACTTAGTAACGAGCAAGCATTTATGGACATTTGGTAACCGTCGCTGGCACGGACGTACCAATCAGACATTTTATTATGTGTAGTCTTGTAGTGTACAATGCCACAAGGGACCCGTTTGACTAACTTTTCAATACATGATGATATTTATAAGAAAAACATTGGCAGTACAGTAACATAAATGATGATTTTATGGCACGAGTACAATGTATAAATGATTTTTTTTAAAAAGGACATTGTAAAAAAATTTAACTGCAAATTGAGGAGAAAATTGTTAATGACACATTTGACAAGGTTGAGAAACACATGTAAAAAATTAAAATGTCCTTCTGCAGTTAACTGCCTTTCCGAGGAATTCATAAACCGGCTGCAGTTAACTGCCGAGGTTTTCTTCGGTAGTTAACTGCCGAGGAAACATCAAACCTGATTTTATTTTTTTTGCAAAAACCTTAAATTGTCATTATTAATATTTATTGATTTTAATTTTTTCAATCATTATTTTGGTATGTTTCAAACAATTGCAGTATTATATTTATGCGTATATATATCTTAATGAGAATAGCATTTAAATCCTCTAAAAAAATATTTCAATGAGTGTAAAAATTAAGCATTTGAATATTATTTTGCACATTAAAAAAAATAGTAATAGTATGTTGTTATATTATATTAAATGAAATTGTTATTAAAGGGGTTATAATTATAATTATATGTCAAAATTTAAGGGGTTATAAATTTGGCAGATATAAGTCAATAGTAGTCCAAGTTTCTAATTGCAATAACTAATTGTTAAAAAAAAGAGTAATAACTAAGAATTAATAGAATCCTTAAAAAGAAAACTAAGATTTAATATTAATAAATTAGTAATTTCAAAAAAGGCAAATGCTTCCAAGTCCACTATACTCTAAACCAATTCTATCTTCAATTAAATCTCTGAATTCATTTTCAATAAATATCAATAATTAAAAAAACTGAAACGTCTTTGTCATTTGTAATTTTAGATTTCCTCAGCAGAATCTCCAATAAAAACTTTTTCTCTGACGCCGCATATAAAGAATTCTTTGAAAATACGGATTGGTCAAGAACCCAAATCTAATTGTCATCATTACTAATAATAGTTGTTTTTCTCATTCAAAAAATTTATCTGCCGCTTCAAGAGAAATTCTAACTTGGACACAACCTCAAATTAATTTTATTTGGACACACACTCACAAATGGAGAAAAATTATTAAAAAAATGACTTTGAATGATGTGACTAAATAATTTTTCTTTAAATTTATTACATTTGTGTGTGTGACCAAATAAATTTGATTTGGACTTACCATGTAAGAATTACTCCCGCTTCAATTCCCATTTCCAAGACCCCTCCGCTATACATCCAATACTCTGTATACAACAAGATTTTTGAAGCGACATAGTAGAAAACAATGTAGGGATATCTAATTATCATGTCAAAAAGGGGTGTTTTTTCCATTCCCAATTTTTTCTATTCACAAACTCAAACAACCAATCACAATCTTCACCCCTAACCTTACCAAGAACAAATAAATATTTCCACCAAAGTGAAATAGAGTGGAACGATCTCCCCAATAAATTTGTTGTTCCGAAAAACCCCATCACCATATTTTGCTTTCAACACAACCTCAAACTATCCATTTCCCCAACCTAGGACAATGTATAAATGTTATAGAGTTCATTTTTGAGAGGTTAAATGTTATATAGGTCCTCTAGAAAAAAGTTATATAGTTAATGGGTTTTTTTCACTTTTGAGTGTGTGGTCCTTTTTTTTACGAAATGAGTGAGGGGTTCTCGATCGTGTAGAATTATTAATCGCTTAAGATCTTTTTTGTTTTAAGAGATTGGGTTTTTTTTGTCATGTATTATGATTATTAGAATTTTACTTCAAGGTGATTAAGTGAGGAATCTGAGGTTTCAACCTTGATCGGTGTATATTACAACACATTGTTTATGTCAACTCAATCAGGTTCACAAGGCTCATTCACTTGAGAGCTTAATTTAGGGTAAATCGCTTATTTAGTCACTAAAATCACAAGGGTTGCATATTTTAGTCCATGAAATTCAAAAATGAACAAGAACATCTCAAAATTGTATGATGTTAATGAAATTATTTTTTTCTATTTATTCGTTTTACTACGATAAATGATATGACACATTAAGTAATTGAATTTGTTCTCTCTTAAGTTTCTATCTCTCTTTTAATCTTACTCTCTCTTGATTATATTTTTTACGTTAGTATCGGATGAAAAAAAATTAGTTAAATATATCAACTAGTGTATTTTTTTTATTTGTGAGACATTTTACTTATTGTACTTCAAGATTCTTTTAGGTTTAATGTACAAGACAAAAACAATTTTTTTTTCAGCCTAAAACTATTGTTTTACTTTACCAGCTTTGGCATTAAGCAGGTCATACGAAAAAATGTTTATTAAATGAATGAAAAGTTAATTTACCCTTATAATACCCATATTCTTAAAAGAATACCAAATTGACTCATGAGTAATCGTCTTTTTAATCCAAAAAAGGATATCTTGTTTGAATTACATAGTGGCCCCTATGAATGACATGGAATGACGCACAAGAATTTCAAAGAGGGCCAATGTTTATTTTTTCTTCTTTTAAAGGGACCAAAAAAGGGCAATCCTCTACATTTTAATCATTCCTAGCTGGTTGTCAACTTGTCATACCTTGTAGTTCACTTCTTTTTCAACAAAAGTCATTGCTTTTGCTTAAAGCATGATGAGAGGCATAATCCACGATTAACTAGGAACACAAGTTTGAATTAAAGACATCATGACTATTTAATTTTGTTGAACAAAGTTAGATGCATGTCCATCCTTTCTTAATGAACATCCAACACCAACACTAACATTTTCGACAATCCAAGTTGGTAACATGGCGCTCCTACTAATCTCACGTGGTTTTGTGACTTTGTCTCCTAACCTCATCTTCTTACCATGTTAAGCAATGAGTACCAAACCCAAGACAGAACATACAAATTAAATATGGAGTACTCCCTTTCTTTCTTATTTTTTATAATTACATAAAACCCCCTTCTGTTTTTTTTTAAGGTTTGGTAAAAATTATATGATTCAGTATATGAATTATTTCAGAGGAAATTCAGTATATTATTATTCACTCACATTGATCATAATTATATTATTGTAATTATAAGACAGGATGTAGAAAATGAAGTATCGCAATACATTATCAAACTTAATATCAATTTAGTCCATCTATGTTCTCGGGAGAAATTAACTCAATCAAATTTACCACACAAAATTTTAGGCATCAAAATTGTGTCTCGTGCTTCTTCTTTCTCAATGACAAGTCTCGAACTGAGTTGCACAAGGTTGAAAAGTTTCTCTTTCAACCAAGTGACCTCTTAGTAAACTAGCACATTTTATTGTGGCGAAAATTAGATTTGAAGGAGGGCTGCATTTCATAGACGTGAAATAAATTGAGAGTCTATTTCAAAAAAATTAGAAACTATACAATTCTCACAAATTGAAGTTGAAAGCAACATATTCACTTGTGCTATTCGCTACCAATTTTAAGTAAATCCTGGTGGAAAAGAGGAGTGAATCATGAGCTCCAAGGCAAAAGAAGCGTCAAGATTAGCTACGAAGTCAGCACAGCTATTTCCTTTGCAGAGGGTGCTGGTAATGGAAGCTAGTTAATCTAAGTTGAGTAAATCCTCGATATCTTGAATCAGAGTATCATACATATGGAATTTCAGGGTTGGGTCCTTGAAGATATACACATAGTGGAGGGAGTCGGTGTAACAAGTAACAACTGTAAAGTTCATCTCCTTGGCTAATAAGAATTAGGGATGTCAATGGGTACCCATGAATACGGATAGTAAGATATCCGTGTCCGCCCCGTTTGATAAATATGATACCCGTGCCCGCCCCGTATCCTCGTGGATACCCACTATGCTGGTACCCGCGGGTGTTGAGGTATTCATGGGTACCCATGGATTTTTTAATTAATTTATTTTTTTTAAGAAGAATTTTTTAATTTATTTATTTTTTGGTACAAATAATAACTTTTTTTTAATTACCAAAACACTTCAACTTTTAAACATTCATACATAATCCATTCAAAATTTCATTAATCATATATAATCCATAGAAAAATCATGATTCTTACATAATCCATAGGATATGTTTTATGATGTTAATAAGATGAATTTAAAAAATTTAGAATAAAAATAAGTTATTAATGAGAAATCTTAGGTGGGCGGTAAAATTTCCTTTAATAAGGTAACAACTTTATGTAATAAGATAAGATATATAAAGATATTTTAGTAATTTAGTTAATTCATTATCGGGTATGGATACAATCAAATCCGTGTCTGTACCCATATAATAATGGGTAGTCAAATACCCGTTTATTATACACGTGGATACCCGTTTAACTACCTGCCCCGTGCCCATGACGGATTTTACCCATGGGTATTTTTGCCACCCCTAATAAGAACCATCGGTAGAATGCATGGAGCTCTGTTAGGGGGATGACAGATGCTCCTACAATATAACATGAAATCCAAGACCCAAAAGGATGACGAAGTAAGCTTCCAAAACCAGCCTCTGGGATTACCTAAAAGGCTTTCCTCAATATTAATAATTAGAGTATTATTTTTCTCACCCTGCTGCCTTCTCACGCGCCCTGCAAAAACTCCAAAAATACCCCTGGTTCGAATTTTGTTTTCCAAACCACATTGTTAGTGATTCCGGAAAACAAATTCCGGACAAATGTGATATGAACTTTTTGTGTCTTTCTCTGATGTCAAGGGTCTCTGTTGACAGTCATATAACCCCCCGCATAAGTTGCAATGCTATTGCAGGGGTCATATGAATGGTCAACAATGACCATGACACCACAGACACACCTAAAAACTACCTAAAAAACTATAAAAAAAATGAAGAAAATGTTAGAAAGGAGGTGAAGAAGAATGAAGGAAATTGTTGAAGATTCAAGCCTTTTTATAGCCTTAAATCAGTCATAGGTCTTAAGTACAGTCAAATAAAACGTGTTCCACATTCAAAACCGTCAAAAAATGCATTCAAAATCCACTAACCGGCCAAACCTCTGGTGAAACGTCACCGTCCAAAATGAAATTGATGGGTTCCTATTCCGGAATACATGAAGTTGGTCCGGATTGTAATATCTGGACTGCATCAGGCCCTTTATTTGGAGCGTTTTTGTGGCAAATGGCTTGGGAAAAAATAGAACAAAGGTACATAACATAAATAGAAGAAATATAAGACAAATAAACAGTTAAAAAAAACCATAATAACAGAAATGATGAATCATTTAGATCTGCAACATAATGAAGAAATGCAGGGTGTTTCAAGAGGATTTCTTTGAGTTAGATCATCCTGTTTTGCCAAATGACTTATTCATCTGGCAGACAACAAGATCTAACTCATAGAAACCTCTTGATATTCAAATATAGAGCAACCTCTTTGTATATATATATTTTTGTCAGCATGTGGAGGATCTTCATCACGCGGACGTGGTCAAATAGAGAGCTATCTTTTTGCGACCGCGTGAGAAAGATCTTCACCTTAATGACAAAAATTTGCATGGTTTTCTTTCGTGTGTTTGTGTGATTTATTGGTATTGAAGCTGAAAATGGGAGAGCATTTAATTATAGAGGTCCTTGGATGTTGTGGACCACATAAACTCTCAGTGCAATGTGGTCCAGACAAAAGGATCCTATGCTGAAGTATTCCAGATTTAGTAATTCGGAATACACTTACGCCCTATGTGAATCCGGATTTCATAATCTGGAATGCATATCTTTGGTTATTTTATCAATTAAATGAACATCTTTGACGTAAATTATAACATATTGAAAGTTTAAATAATATATATATTATTCAAAACATAATGCAACAACTTAATTCAACAACACATAACTAACACGCAATTAAAACAATATAACACACATGATTAATTAAAACATGGCACATTATCACGGATCACCTAAACTAATTTCTTCATCTTGTCCCTCCAACAGAGCCCTGATCTCTTCGTAGTTCCTGGGTCGGTTCAAACTTTTCAGAATTTGATCAGCAGATCTAACCAACGAAGCGTCCCACTCGATCGGTCCTCTAGTACGGTGCTGACCAAAGACAGAGAACATGGTTCTCACGTCGTCGTTGTTCGTGAGTTTCATCAGGCTGAACAGAAGAGATCTGGCTGAGTCAGACAATAGACATCGATATTCAACACCTACCACCCTCCTCGTGTCTCTATGGTTGAGTTGACGGTTGATTTGATCCAACTCATCCTTCAACCCGGAGAGGGTGACATTGTTGCAAATCCTAAACAAATGGGGTTGTTTTCCCCCGGTGTAGTAGACTGCCGCTAGCTTGGTGTTCGGATCAAAGTCAGGGAATTCCATGATTTTTTTCAGGTGTAGTTTACTTGTAATGAAAACAGGGACCCCTATTTATAGAGTTATTTGGGCGTTGTGGACCACATAAACTCTTGGTGCAATGTGGATCACACAAAAGAATCCAATGTTGAAACTTTCCGGATTTCAAAATCCGAGCCATCTACACCCTACAGGAAGAACAATGTTTCCCGTAGTTTCCCCATGATCATATTTTTCGGAAAATATAATCTTGAATCTATGTGTTATCCGAATTACATATTTCGGACTGCATCAGAAGCTTTTGGCTGGTGGTCTGCACCGCAAAGAAAACGTTTTTCAATTGTGTTAGGCGGTGGTCAAGTCAAAAAAACGTGTTTTACCACGTTTTTGGACTGCATTAATGGTTTCAAACAGTTTTTTTTTGTCTCTTCCTCTCTATAAATAGCCTTCCAAACCACACCATTTCTCACATCATTCTCTCCCACCCTTTCCTCCTCTTCCGTCCACAACCATGGTTTTCCATCGTTGGCCTTTCATAGAAAGAGGCCTCTTTGGAAAATTTCAGGGATTGTATGAACGGTCAATGGGGATGGAACCAGCCCCCTCCCCCCTTAGCAACATTGTTTTCTTCTTCCCGCCCTCCTCTTTCCTCCTCGCCTGTTTTCCCTCCAACAGTGAAGCTACTGGTATGTCCTATCAACATCATTGTTTTCTTCTTTCCTCCCCCTCTGTTTCCCCTCCAACAGTGGCTGGAGCCACTGGTATAGCTTACTCCCTCCCCCTTAGAAATAGTTTTAGGTTCTTATGTAATAAGTTTAAAAAGTTTCAACATTATTGTAATGTATTATTAATATATCAATAAAATGAGTTGTTTTTATTCTTTTGTCTTTTTATTTCTGTTTTATATCTCTATTTGCAGTTATTTTACGAATTTGAAAGCTTAAAATGAAAAATTCTGGAAAAAGATCATTCCGGATCATAAAATTCAGATAAATCTAGAAAATACTAACAATGTTGTTCGGAACAAATAATCCGGACAAGGGTATTTTCGAAAAAAAAAATAGGGCGCGCTAGAAATCCATAGAGTGGGAAAAGTAATACTCTAATAATTATACAACTATGTTTAGAGGAGTTCCACTTAACCCATCTTTCCTCAAGACTTAGTGGTGAAGCACTAGAAAAGCAAGAATTGAGATTGGCATACAGGTTGTGAGCTTCAATGGCAAGACGATAAGTGGGTATCAGAACTTAAAAAAAATAAAATAAACAATTAGAGCTTAAGTTTCTCCAAGACCACCACACCTTGACGGCAAAGATATTAGCCCTATGAGAAGTGAGCGAGCCATAAGAAAGCAATTGAATTAGAGAAAAAACTTACTAGAGTTGAATCCCAAATGTTAGAGATGAAATGAGACCGTGCAGTCTTTAATACTCCCTCCGGTCTCAAATGTAAGCAAATTTTCACTTTTTAGGTTCATTCAATAAATGATGTACGTAGTTTATAATATGGACCACATACATTATTTATTAAATGAACCTAAAAAGTGAAAATTTGCTTACATTTGAGACCGGAGGGGGTGCCATGAAAGAAGAATTTCTCAAAGGAAGAGCATCGAGGGCAAGGTTCCAATGATTCAAAAATGACAAAATAGGGACGTAGTTGTTATAAATCAGCCACACACAAAATTTGATTTTTTTTTCTTTTCTGGTGCTTGAGATGCCAGATCCAAGACCAAGATACAATAGTGGCATGTGCGCCTCGCTGATTTAAATAAAAGTCAACTAAAACCATCATTTGTTGGATGAAAACCAATGAAGTTGTTAGACCAAATGAATGTGTTGGAACTGAAGTGAAGTTTGAGGTTGGTGATTTCATCAATAATGGCTGCTGGTAGATTATATGTCCTTAGACTTATATAACATTTTAGCACGTGTATGGAATTTACTTGAGTCTGAATCGTCACATGAAACTAATGTCGTTTATAAAAAATCAATTTAAGTCACATGTTACGCAAATTTTGTGACAAGTAGCTGATTGAAAGGACTTCCGATGAGGTGATCGATAAACCCTCAATTAAATCAAGTGCCCACTCTTGCAATCTAGTCATGCAAGAACTTCATAAGTTACCCTTTTTCCACCAGAGAACTTGGCATGTTTCATAATTTTAAGCTACACTAAACAAATCATTAGCACGTTGAAGGACTTTTAAGCTGCACCTAGGTATGAAAACGTATGCAACCATATGGTGCATGAGACATGTCGTGCATAGAAGAGTGGATTTTTTTTAGAAGCATACAGAGGGCAGTGTAGAATTGTTGTGGGGACCAAGTATTCATGATAAACTCGAACTATTTCAGTTCACAAACCAAACAAATCTTCAAACCAGACAACTGACATTCCTTATGAAACACGAGAAAAATCATATATTTATGAAACACCAGAAAAATCATATATTTATGAATTCTATCCAACCTGATTAAATTTAATGGAAATGATAAATAAGTGCACATCATTATCAAAAATACCAAATCATAGTCTCAACTCTCGAGTAACTTGGAACACAATGTAGAAATAGAAATACCAAATCATAGTCTCAACTCTGAGTAACTTAGAACACAATGTAGAACAAAAACATGATAATTTAGAGGCAGATAAACTAATGTAGTACAACACTTAACACTTGATTTCCTTCAAAGCAAATGCAAAGTAGAGAAACGTTGGATCAGCAGCACCATCCTTGTAGTAAGCGAAGACCAAGCTACCATCATCAGCCATGCTCTCACCAACAAAGCTGCAAAGGAATTCCACTCGATTTCAAAATATATTCGCAAAAGACTACCAATAGACAAATCTTACAATCAATGCACAAAAAACATTATTGTCTTCTTGATTAAATAATAATCCAATCAACCTCAAATGACAAATATTATGAAACAAATGTTACTATATAAACAAAAAACTATGAATTCTTCTTGAATGTGCATGATAGAGGTGTTCACTTACAATTGAAGGTCCTTGAGCTTGCCGAGCAGGTATTTGGTTGCTCCTTCAATGTGCTTCTTAAACAGCTCTTGTTTCTCTGCATCTAATTTGGGTGTCAACAACTTAATATACTTCTTAACAAAGCCAAGAAACTGCTTCTTGTCAAAAGAAGGTTGTTCCTGTAAAAGTACACAGAACCTTTGAAATCAATGGGAGAGCTCAAAAATTTAAATAAAAAATGTATCATCTGAGGATATAAAGAGGTGTTTGGCTGTCTTAACCTGAAGTCTGAATACGTCAACAATGTCGACAACCTTAACAGCTGTGTCATCCACACCCTCATCTTCTCCACCTTCAGCAGAAGCGTTAGCACCAGTGTCTACTTCACAAACACCCTTAACAACCCACTGCACACCAAAAGCAAATAGATTTTAGTTTGTCATCCCCAAGTGTAACATAACTACTTCAACATTTTGATAAATGCACTTGAAAATAAACTAACCTTTCCCTCAACCTCCCACAACATTCCATTCTCAATTTCCTTGTATGGGTAAGAGTCTGAGAGAAGCTCATCACCTACAAAATATGATATGTATCGTCAATGTTATGTTACTCCAAGCATTCAACCACAACATATTTCAAACAAAAACATGCTACTTTAAAAAAAAATAAAAAAATAGCATACTTCAAACAAAAACAAATGCTACAATAAAAGATTTCAGATTCTAATGTCAAGAGATGACAGCTCCTGTAACCAACCAATTCGTTTGGATTGAGATCGTACAAATCAAGATCTGACTATGGAGTATAAAATTTAAATATGAGATCAGAACATGAGCCATCCGATCTTAATCCTATGGTTCGAATTGCTCAACTATGGCAACTGCATCATATTCACAGACAGGAGATCTATGTCCCCAAATTAGCCAATCTATAACAATATAAAATCAATCATTAACTTAACAATTATGCCGTAATCATACCTCAATCTCATTCAAAATTTTAACTTTTTGATATAAACTTAAACTTAAAAAAGAACAATATAAAACAATATAACAGAAGGAATAATCAATAAAACAGAGCACAGACAATACGAAACTTAATAAGTGATACCTAATATGCTGCAGAGTGAAAACACAGAAAATAGAGATGATTTTTACAAAACAATGAAAAATATTAAAATTTTCAACAAAAAAA
>Ga0228710_1001734_pt1 | contig 33335 bp, 22 predicted proteins | sample MedpolnodulmetaG_FD_177995 | JGI IMG/M metagenome (GOLD analysis project Ga0228710, IMG submission 177995) | Root nodule microbial communities from Medicago polymorpha collected in Santa Monica, California, United States - pink nodules | ecosystem: Host-associated > Plants > Roots > Nodule... | reverse complement strand
CTTACAAAATTGGCAATGATAGAAGAGAAGATTGATACATTTGTGCACAATGACTCACAAAACACCATCGAAAAGTATGAATCCAAATCTTCAATAATTATTTTTGAAGATTTCTAAAACTTGGTCCTAAAATCACAAGACAATAATTTCAAAAGAAACTGAAAAAAGAGTAAATTTTTGTGATTACTTGATTTGATTGAAAACTCTTTTGTTAGATCCATTGATTTGGAAGTTGACATGGTTAGGAGTTTGATGGTGGTTGCTATAGCGTGAAGAGAGAATACAGAATGAAACAATAATTATGTATGAGGGGTGCATTGTAAGATCCGGTAGAACAACATGATCTAATGGCTTTTTTTCATGGTTCACCGTGAGGGACTTGGTTGGACTCTCACCCTAGAATCCACCCTTATATAAATGATCTCTATCTTCCAAAAGAAATAATTTCTTTTTTTAAAAGGTTATCCTTTGTAGACAGATGATTAAACAGCAAACACCAAACAAACAAAGAAACTTTAAGAGGAACAACTTTGAACCAAATATGGTAGTTGTCATCAGTAACAACATTAGAATCCATTACAGTCAGGTAATCATATGCATTACACACAATGTAACGTTTGGCCAAATTGAATTGCCAGAACCACATATCCTCTTCAGACACCTGAGGGAGCCTTGAATGATGATTAGTTTACATATAGAAAATTAGAGTTTCCTCCCTTGAATGATGATTGAAATATATTTCACTCCCTCTTGTTCAAATATTTGTAGAAGGGGTTTATATCTAAACTGTCGTGTACTAATTAATATATGCACCACAAGTAGATGTAGAATGAAGGTCAATCAAATGGTCTACACTTTTATAATTACTTTTATTTTTCTTTTGAGTAAACTTAACTTTTAATCATATAAATGACAGTTTCTGTGTTGGTTTTAGTCTCGTGGCATCCTTTGGTGGTGTTGTAGGTGGCATCCTTTGTTTTTGGTTACCTTGTGTTTTCCATTTCTCTTTGTACATTTGTTGCTTTTTCTTGTATATATTGCCATTCAAAAAGAAGAAAAAATTATACAAATGACAAACTTGACAAAGGAACACAATAGTACAATTATCACATACTTAAGATAAACATCCTCTAGTGCAACTTTGCTTTAATAAAATTAAGCTCTCTACTCCAAAATTACACATCAAAATCATCATAGTCAAATTGTTAAAAACAACATACTGTAAAACATTTTGTATGCAGCAACTTAAAACTAGAAGAATCAACTCAAAACTACGTGCCAATATAATCAAGTTGAAGACCAATAAAAAATCTCCATATGGCCCATCATCCTAAACTATTTCAAGGTCTTCATCATCAAGGTTTACACATTCTTGAAATGTTATTTCTGCATAAAAATAAAAAGATATAAATTTACACAAGATATAGAGAATAATTAACAGTATGCAAAAACAATATGGCCCGTCATCTTTCGATTACTCCATAAAAGATGCTAAGCTAAAGCACAGGCAGTGTCAAAGTAAAGCAATACAGAGAAAACAAAAAGAATAAGGAAAATGGAAATGAAAACCATGGTAGAATGATTAGAATCAACCCGTAACGTTGTTTACGTAGCTAACTAAATAGCCAGGTTAAACAATGAAGCCATGAGTAAAAATCCACACATACAGAGAAGTAGAATTTCATCAAACAGAAGCAACAAATTTTGAGTAAAAATGATTAAAAAAAAGCCCAATAAAAGAGTGCAAACTTCCTGATTCCTTACAAATAGTATTTGAAATTGTATCAAAAGCCAACGCTTCCCACATAAATTAGGTATTTGCCTATTTGGCCAATGTGCGTAGTCCCATCAAACATTTTGTTTTTCTTTCTATCTTCAAATCACATTTGAATATTTGAAGAGTACAAAATATGGAAAATCTAATTCCTGGGGTCCTTTTGAAGCTAATGCAGCACATGAACAGGGGAAAATAGGCAAACACAAAGCCAGAAACACATGAACAAGTACCAGAAACGCAGAAACAAAATACTAGTTAAATACAGAAACAAAGAAACAAGTTTATCAATGTTTACCTTAGTTCCTCCGCAGACAAGCATGGCTGCAGTAACGAGTTCATGTGAATAGTTTGCACGAATGCAACAAGCGTTTGAGTCATGTAACTAAAAATTGCTCCCTTGCCCTTTTTAGAAGAATAGCTTATCGACAAATAATGAACAAAACTGTCTACTTCTCAAAAATGACTAAGCTAATAACAAAAAAATAAACTATTTGACTCTGCCGTTTGGAGCATAGCATTATAAGTACTGTATAACAATAACAGCTAAGCAAATTTAAGACTATTGGGAAGTGACGCTATTAGCGACAGAAGTTACTGAAATTTTCCTAGCAGGACGACTAGGCTTTTTCATATAAGAGGAATTCCACTCCCCTCCATCTTGAGCATAATAGTCCATCGGATAATCTCCACCAAAATCTTCGGTCGCCTTGGCATCTCTGCAGCTACGGTTAGAGCAACAATCGCTCTTATTGCAACATGTAACATCTTCACAACCCTGTTTCTGCACCTGAGTTTTCTCCCACCAACCAGGTATCAATCCCAGTGCTATCTCAGCCTCAAAAGGAGTCAGAACTGGTTTTACAAAAGCATCTCCCCAATCAATAGAGAGTCTAGGACAAGCAATCTGAATCCAAGCATCCACAGAATCTTCAAACAAAGAGATTCTATAAGGGCTTAGCTCAGACATCAAAACCACAGTATAATCAAAACCTTTATCCCCCATTTTCTTTTCCAATCTCTCCAAAATCTTAGGATTCCCTTGTCTACCCAAAGTCCCTAAAACAACACCCCAATTCCTCGCCTCCTTCGCTTTCAAGATCGCATTTTTCCTTGACCCCTTCATACCCACGTGATCATATTCCTCCAAAAACAACTTCCCCACATAAGGGTCATACCTAAAAGCCTTAATCCCAGGATTCGCTATCATAAATGCTTCAAGATGAAACCTTCCATCCGACACAAACACCAAAACACTCTCTTCCTTATCATCCAACTCTTTCCCCACCTTCGGCGCAGTACACCCTAAAATCTCTCCAGCAGACAACGGCTTCGACTGCGGAACCAAAACCCTAAACCCTAATCTCTCCAATTCAGGCTTAACAGCCCTAATCCCAGAAGCAAACTGAATAGTCCCAGCAAGTATGACCCTTTTATCCATAAACCCTAAATCCTTAGAATTCAACTTAACAGTATCAACTAAATGATCAACATCAATCTTAATATCAACAAAAACATAAAGACAAGGAATCTTAGTAGAATCAATAGGAACTAAACAACTATGACCATAATGAATAAGAATTTCAGCACCAAGAGCAATAGCAGAGAAATCATCAATACAACAAGCACCATAGGTAACATCACCAAGAACATAACAGTGTGTTACACCGGCGAAGGTGGTGAAGATATCAGAGAGGATAAGAGAGTACATGAGAAGACCTTCAGGGAATTGAAGAGCGATGCGTTTAGAGGCGGTGGAACGGACGCGCCAAACGCATTTGTGAACTTCGAAGGAGTAGTTTGAAGGAAGGATTGAGATTGCGGCGTTGAGAAGTGGGTCGTTGAGGATTGAATCTGGGATTTGGTTTTTGATGAATCGTTTTGGTTTTGGTTTTTCTTTGACAGAAACAGTGATGATGTTGCTGGGTTTTTCGGGTTGTTCTGAAAATTCCATGGTTTGTATAAGGATTTTGTTTCTCTGTAATTCAATTGAACGACAAGAGTGTTTTTTGATTTTTCAGTTTATGAGTACTAGGTTACAACTGCTTTAGTGTTTGTAACCAAAAAAAACTGCTTAGTGTTTGGTTTTTCCTATTTTGAATATTTGCTTATAACTATTTTTTTTTTAATCAATTCATAATTTGATGTAGAAAAAGTTGTTTTTTCCTCTTTCAATTCATCGTTCAATGCGTTAAATACACATATTTCAGCATAAAATGTGTACATCCTTCGATTACTATTATAATCAAAAATCAATATTTTAGATTCATCCGTTAAATGATGTATGTGGTCTATAATAAAGATCATATACATCATTAATTAAATGAACTTAAAAAATAAATTTTTATTTATAATAATGACCGAATGGTGTATTTTAAACTTCTTATCAAGTGCCCTAAGAATAGTTTCTAGCATTTTTTCATTTTTTTATATATAGGTAAGGTATACATAATTTCATGTACCAATAATATTTTACTTATTTCTCCGGCGTAAATAAAATAACAAAATTATACTTATTGTTCTTTAACTAAATTTCAGATAACCATGAATGGCTTGGGGGATTCGCTAAAAGTATTGGGATGTGTTACGCTTATATAGTAGAATTATGGGGAGTTTACGCTAGAAATTTGGGTTTTCGGGCCGTTGAAGTGAATGTGGATTCTTTAGTAGTTGTGAATTGTATTAATGGAAATGGGCATGGTAGCCCGAGCGGGAGGTCGTTGGTTTTCGAGATACAGAGGTTAATTAATCTAGATTGGGAGATTGTGGTGAAGCATTCTTATAGGGAAGGTAACCAATGTGCAGATGCTCTAGCAAATTTTAGATGCTCTCTAACGGGTGAAATTACCTTTTTTGAGTCTTGTCCGGCTCAATTTAGTCACTTGCTCGCAGCTGATGTAATAGGGATTTCTATCCCCTGTTTGATTCCTATTTAGTTCTCTTTTCCTTCCGGGCTTCGGCCCTCTTTGTAATCAAAAAAAAAAAAATCAGATAACCATTTCATTTAACCGCTTTACAACTCACCATTAATTACTACAACTCAACAATAACATTAGGTATAATGTTGGAAACCAATAGAGTTCACCTCTAACCAATTTACAACTTATCAGTAATTACTACAACTCATTGAGAAGGTCTCCTTTAAAATTTCTCAAAGATCATTCATTCAATGAACTCAAAGCATCATTTGCTCTTACATAGAATCCAACCTCAAAAAATGTGAAGTCCTGTATACGTACAGCAATACTAATCACTCCATAATTGAGAAATTTATTTTTAAAATGGTAAAGCAAGTGCAATATCTTTAAGAGATTTTTGTGAAGAATGCACTGAAGCAATGATATTGGGTGCAATGTTTTCTTATTTGTACATAGCAGAATATAAGGATATTCAAAACACAATCTCATTGATCACAAGAGATGATGCATGGTAGTGTTATAATGAGATTTAACTGATTTTTTTATTAAATATTTAAATTTTCTAAACAAAAGTAAAAATAATAATTACAATAATTTAAATTAAAGATATAATTGAAAGAAAAAATACTATACAAAAATAGTATATCCTATATAAATTATGAAAGTTTTAACCGAGAACTCATCAATGTAACTCTCACGATTTTTTTTGACAAATGTAACTCTCACGATAAATCTCAATATAAGAGATCCCAATCATGTTTGCTCTCCTTATAATAGAGTCAATTCATGCTAATGACTCTTTTTATTGCAACAATGAAAAAGAATATTTCCTCTATGTTGTCTCCTCCATACAAAAAACAAGGCTCTATGAAAGAAAATGAATGTGTTTAGACGAAAGGTTTATGAGGAGAGTGAGGTTTAATTCTCTTTTTTAAATTACTTACACTATAAAGCTTTTTTGTAGTCAACTAATGTGATTGAACTGTTATAAAAACTTTCAATAAAAAATAAAAAATATATATAATTTCAACTAATGATGCACTTTTTGGACGTCAGAGCCGTATACTCGCATACACAAAGATAAAATGTTTTCTGCAACATTTTGGTTGTAGATGATATCAATTATGATATTAATTAATCCTTCAAATCTAATACAGTGTTACTAATCCCAGAAAATTGAGTTTTGCAATACAACTTCTGTCAAACAAATTCATTCTCAGTTTCGGTGTAGAGTATAGAAGTAGGGGATGGAGTGAAGGTTTGAAGAGGAAAAACCTTAATTTAAATTGCTCAGATTTTCAGTAAAAAAAATGATCAGCAGAAAGCAAGAGACAATACTGCAATATCTATCAATCATCAAATAGAAGCTGCATTTTGTGTCCAATAATAATGCTTTTGCATATAGATATTGCCTCAGAAAATCAACATGTGAGAATTCTGCACTACAAGGAAGCAAAACGACTTCATGTATCTTCTGTTTATCAGTCTTCGGGATGAACTGGGGACTATACATCAAATTCATCCTCAAAATACCAACAATCAATTAAATAAGATTTCTATTTTGTTGGAAACAAGAAAACCAGCAATTTGTTGTTCCATCACTGCAAGATAATTATTTCTAATATATAACAATGTACATGTAACCTACGATCTTCTCTCCACGCCGGGATTCAACACATCCGCATTAGTAGATGCTTTTAAAGGTGGCCTATTAATCTTCTCAAGTAATCTACTAAATACCAGTTTAACTGGTATGCAAGCTACAGTAGTGAGCCCAGAGACCTCTGGTTTAGTCATCTTGTCTGTTCGATAAAAGCTTCTAGTAAGTGATGGTTTTCTACCAAGATTATCTTCAATAGATAAAGAGGAAAGGGTTCTAGTTTTCTGACTAGATGACAAGCTCACTTTTTTTGCACTCTTTTTAAAGGGCTTCTTGTCAATTGACGGCCCGGCATTGTTAAGGCCGTTCTTCTTCCAATGGCTTGCATTATGACTGGAATTTCCACCATTTAATCTCTTATATCCATTATTTCTTTCCTGATCTAAGGAGAAGTCTTCATCAACATTTGATGACGATATGTGGGGACGAGGGACACGAAAGTTAGCTGTTCTCCTCGCAGTCCTCCAAGCTGGTGGAAGTACACTACTTCCCTCATAGATGTCATTACTGAAGTCATCAATTGCAGAAAATAGATTGTCAGTTGAGCCTTCCTTAAGGACTTCAATTTGGATTGGCCGTCCAATTATAGAACTCCCATCTAACTTGCTCGTAATAGATACAATAGGGACTGACTCTTTCGGGTAACTTGCTTGAACCTTTAAGTCTACATCTACCAGCATTGATCCCTTCCCCTCATCATAATGATAAGGATCACTATATGACGAAGCAAACCCTTTAAAATCCGAATATTCTTTCAAAGCAGGCTGATCCTCCCACGGCCATTCATCCCAATCAAGACCTTGACTTTTTGCAACCTCTCTAGGAGTTAGGGTGTATTCATCTTCTGATCCAAACATTTGATCGCTATCATCAGGAGCATCGCTATAGTCATTTCTGTAGTAAGGATAACCAGGCCCCATTCTCTTGTGGTTTAAATGGCCTCTCTGTCCTTCAATATCTGCTCCATATAAAACAACATCTTTCCTATCAGAAGCAGCAACAGACCTTTTTACAAGGTTACGGTTATTCCTCTTTCCTTTTAATTGCCATTTGGATACAGCTTCATTGCATGTTCGAGGTTCCCGCGGATAAAGGTGAGGCATGTCGCTGGAAGTTGCTAACTCAGCTAACTCATCATGCTCCTCACTGCTAGTGCTTTCTTGTTCCTCGTCCTCATCACCAGTTTCTGCAGTTAAAAAGTTACATCAATAGAGAGAAAGATAATGATGTGATACAGAACTAAGGTCCTGTTTGCAGCTTATAGCATAAGCGCTTTTGATGATAAGCACTTTTGTATAAGCTATTTCTAAAACAAAAAATAATAAAGTTAAATTGTTTTCGTATAAGCTATAAGCTGTTTTCATAAGCCATTTGGAGAGCATATGAAAATCAGCTGAAAACAGTTTATGTACATGGATGGCATAAGCTGTTAATGTAAGTACTCCCAAACAAGTCAATCTAAGCAGTCTAACACAGAACTCAAAGAACAAGTTCAAAACACATATTCAGCACAGCAAAAGAATAAAGAGAACCCAAAATGTAAGACATTCTAAGATCTAAATGATGGCTAAAATGAGGGAGGAGGAATAGATTATTGACATGTGGATTTAAAATAGACTCACAAATACAAATTCCTAACAATAAATTTATGGTCAAATAAATTCACATTACAAGTTAGGAAACCATATGAATTCAAACCCACATATAGATTGTAGAGTTGGGTAACTTTAAAGCATACTCCATTGTAAATAATGTCAAGCTTTTCAAGGCAGTGACTTTCTCTAGTATTCAAATTGTCTAGAATATTTCTAGCATTCAAATTGTCTAGAATATTAGGTGAGTTTGTGTTATATATACTATACTATGTTTTCTAAGGGTACTATTGACCTCTAGCTATGTACTTATTTTCTCTCAAAAAGTAAAGAAATCTGAAGAAAAACAGACCACTTCGCAACTTTGTTACCTAAAACTTTAATTGCAGACAACTGTCCTTATTTTAACCTGTAATACATTTTGTTTGGTAAACAACCTCTAATACATTAGCCTGTTGCAGCCTGTAATACCTTGTGAACTTGAAAGGAGTTTTTAGTAGGGTACTTTTAGATTGGTTTTGGTTTTTATTACTGGTGGTTTGTAGGTTTAGCCTAAAAGGAGTATTTATGGGTTTGCTTTGTTTGAGCGCTTTTGGCTCGTCATGGAACCATCTCTGTTGGTTTTCTTGCTCACCCTTCACAACTTGTGTAACGTTGTTGCTTAATAATATTTGCAGTTCAAAAAAAAAGCATTAGTCAACAATTTCTTTAAAATCTAATAGTTGACAACACGCAATAGAGACTAGAAATATTCATAAACGGATTGACACACAATTCCTTCTCTGTCTCTCTGTTTCCTTTGCTCTCAGTCTAATGTCTTAGGCCGTAGCAAATCACATCTGATACAGCACGTTTCATATACCAAGATCTTTTTTCTTCAAAAGTTGAGAACTTATACATACATTACGTAAACAAGATTTTACAAAGGAAGAAAAAAATCTATAAACTCTATTTTTAGTGTACATTGGCCAATCTAGGTAATATTTCTGATTTTAATTTTAAAACCTTATCAATAAATATTGCAAAATCATTTGTTAATTTCATCAGAAGAGAGTAAATAGGAAGGTATGATGGGAACTAGCAGGAATTTTCATATTATGCGCAGTCAATTGTAAGCAATTTGCAATGATACAGTCACCATTCCAATTTACAATCTTTATAAGCAAAAGAAGTGAGGAATAGTGCGAGAACGTTGAAGGATGAATGACAAATATAGAAGTATAGTAGAAGCTAAACCTGAAAATATAGTCATGTCTTCGTCATTGTCTAGTTCTGTTTCAGAAGAATCTGATTCTGATTTAATAGAAGCAGTTTCAGAAGAATCAGATTCAACATCATTCAGAAAAGCAGATTCACTCTCCTCAGCAAATGAACTTCCATAAGCATACTCCCCAAGTTGGGAAGATGATATTGGAACGTGGGCTAGAGTTTCATTGTAATCCAGAGAATCACTAGACTCAGGCGGCAAGTACACACATTTGCTCCTCTTTGCTCGGAATGCTGCACCTATTTGCCCAGATCCTGAAAACAAAACACAGCAGGTTATAAGACATACTTAATCTGCACTAATTTACAATTTAATACACACACACACACACCTCTTTATTTAATATTAGTCACTCAATTCCACGTTTACAATTTCTTTAGCCAAAGATAACTTCGACTGTACTTCCTAAGTGAAGAACATAACTTGGTATATTAGGGCTTTGAATCATAAGAAGGCGAAAGCTTCCCTCTCAAAAGTCCAAAGACAGATTAGGGCTTTGTTTGGTAAAAAATAGCGGATGGCTTATAAGCTAGCTTATAGCTAATAACGGATAAGCTCATAAGTCAAAAGGAAAATTAGGAGTCTGGTAAAAAAATAGCAGATAGCGGATGACTTATAAGCAAGATTATAGCTGATAGCATACAAGCTAGCTGATTGAACTTATAATATCCAGTAAAATTAGTGGTTGAAGTAGCTTATAAATATGAAATGACATAAAAAAATGTATACATAATTAATATTTATTTTTTTCAATTAAGATTGCAAGGGTAAAATTGAGATAAAAAGTGATAAGCTATAAGCTACTGAATTAGCTTATCAAAAAACGCTATAAGCACATAAAAATAAGCTATCAGCTCTTGAGGAAATGACGGTTACCAAACAAGTTTTTTTTAGTCATACAAGCTTATAAGCTCAAATATGTGTCTTACCAAACAGAGCCTAGAGCCCACATTCCTACAAGTCTCTTTTCCAATATATTGCCATGTTGCGTGTGATTTCGTTTTTTCCCTAATTTTTTTTCTTAAAATTTCTGAATGTGTGACTAAACCCTTCTCAATAGTATTATACAATCCAAAATTGGTTTAATCAGAAGCAATACCTAATTTATCTTGTTTCCTTAACATCTGCCTTTCAAGCTCCAGGGCATGGAGAATAGCATCTTCTCTTCGTGCATATTTCTCTCTTTTCTTCAACGGCATACCCAGAGCTGTCTCTGCCCTTTCAATGGATGCATCAAATTCGCCGCATCTGAACGGCTTCACTCGCTTGGATTTCTCCAAATTATACCAATCTCTGTTAAAAAATATACCAACACAAACAAGGGAAAATTAACAAAATAGACCGACACAAACAAGGGGAAACCAACATAAACAACACAGACAAGTGAAAATCAACAAAATGAACCAACACAAACAAGGGAAAATCAACATATAAACAACACAACTAAGGGCAATTCAACAAACACAAACAAGGGCAAATCAACAAAATATACAGACACAAACAAGGGCAAATCAACATAATAGACAACACAAACAAGGGCCAATCAACATAAACAAGGGCAAATCAATAAAATATACATAAACAAGGGTAACTCAGCATAAACAATACAAACAAGGGCAAATCAATATAAACACCACTGATAAAAGTCAACAATCATTTCATTGGATATGTAGAAAGTTTCTCAATCCGCCCCTAATATGCTCAAATCTATCAAAATACACTACGAGAAGCACAATTCCGATATAAAGCCGAATTTTGGTGTGGCGGATTGAGAAATTAACCAAAAATTAACATTGGTTCATAATTTTATAACACAAAAATAACTTCTTTTTCACAAACATCTACTCTGCAGAAAAGCTTAAGCACAATAACAATCTAAAAAAATGTAAATTGAACTAAAAACTGAAAACCCAAAACAACAAAAAAAACTGAATTTGAAGAAAAGGGCATTTACACGCTAGCATCTTCTCTTCCCAGAAGCTTAACCGGAGTTCCAGATCGAGGTGAGGTCAGATGAGAAGCGGCAAGGTCATCAGGATCGAGTATTTGACCCGGCCACCACGACCCGTTTCTTCTTCGGACCCAAACAAGGGATCCAACGGCACAATCCTCTGCACCTAAACCCTCCCCATCCATCTCCTCCCCTCCCCTCCGCTTAACTTTCTTTCGCTTACCCAGTTTGATGAATTGATACGGTGGCGCAACCGCCGCCGGTGAAGGAAAACGATGAACGGCGCAAGATTGGTGAAACTGCTTTCAGTGGTGTGGATTAGGGCACAAAATTTCAATCAGATTTGGGGTAATTGGATTTTCTAGGGTTTTCAATTTTGATTTTGAATAAGTTAAAAATTGAAGTTTGAATCTTCTAGAAGGACCGGTTTGGATTTGGTTAATGATGTGGCGGAGATGGCCACGGTAGTTGTCAAGGGCTGCTCAAAGTGTGACTTGTAACTAATCCTAGTTGTAAGGCAAGGGTTAGGCTACTAGGGGCAGTGGAATAGTGTTTTTAAGTAATTAATTAATTCATTATTAATTATCAATGTTTTCGAAGATATCTCTTGTGATATAAATCATCAGACAATCAATCATTCATCGATTCATCTGACGGTCTCTGTAAGGGAAAATGATTGTTCGACTGTTGCGCAACAAGCAAAATATTGTTGAGTTTAAAAGCTGGTAGACTGACATATGTATGATATGTTTTTGATTTCAACTAACATATTTTTCAAAAAATCGCTTATTTCTTTTAAAGATGCAAATGCAACACTCCTACGCATATAAATTATGTAAGTTTCAAGTTGATTATCAAGCATCATCAATTTAGTTAGGCAAAATTCATTTGGATAAATTTTTTATAAATTCAATTAACTTTGTGTTGTCAAAAATAGAGAACAAGTTGATTCGACACAAACAAGTCATATTAATGAGTATCATTGTATTTGTCTAATTAAAATGAATATTAAATTCTTAACAATGCATGTCCATGACACAGTAGAATAATTCAATGCGATAATGGTTTTCTATTGTGATAGATTCAACATTACCTCCGAGTTTTGGTTTTCCACAAAAGTACATATCGTCCATGTTTGGAATGTCCATGCCCTCCTCATTGCAAAATAAATCTACCTCCTTCAATAAAAGGTTCTCGATCATCATCTCTTAAAGTTTGTAATCACTCTTTTGTGATGTTAACCAAGTTACTACCATTGATGATGTATTGATCTTTCTTGTGCAATGCTTCTAACAATTCATTTCAAATATTCAAGACATTTTTCATCAAATGTAATGTGAGTGCAAAACTAAAACTGTCCATTAGAAATACAAGACCATCTGCTTTGCCTCTTGCGTCTTTAACTGATACTTCTTCTTTTAACATTTCAAGAAAGTTACAGAATTTAACATCAATATCAAATGGAAAATGTTAACAAGTGCCCTAAGGGCATTGTTTAAGCATCTAAAAGTAGCAACTTTTTTGCATTGGAAATTGTACGGTTATGACTTTAACAAGTGCTTGACTTATATTTTCAAGACATAATTTCTTTTCATGGGTTCCTTAAACAATGCCCTTAGAGCACTTGTTAACAAGACCCATATCAAATTAACCAAAGTTGCAAAGTGCAAATTCCAACAAGAATCAGCGAGTCGCTTGCAACTAGTTTCCCGGTTCAAACATTTTCCACTAACAATTATCCATTTTACAATGCATCACTGACCTAGATTCTTTGTATTTCATGAAGCATGGGATTTTGTTTGCAATATCTCCAAACAACTTTTATTAAAATGGATATTCGGCTAAAGAGAATGAAAACTTTAAGGTGGTCTTTGACAACAGTAACTGATGTAAGTTGTAATTGATAAGCAAAATTGCATGATAGATGAATCAATCAAGTTAAGAAAGGAATTTAAAATTGCATTTGCAAAAAAATTTGAAATCAAAATTTCCCAAAACCCTAATAAATTGATTTATAAGATTCGTTACCTTAGTGGTTATTTCCATGTTGATATAGGCTGAAAGAGATATCAGTGGCTTGCGAATGGCTGCTTCTTAAACAAAGGATGGCAAAGAAATTTTTTCTCCCCGTTTAGGTTGAATTCATCTGTAAAGAGAGATAGAGTCATAATGGGACGCTCCGTCTCAATAAGGAATGGAGGTTTTGATATGTTTTTTGGTCGAGAGAGTTTAGGGTTAGAGAGAAGGTAAAGAGAGAATAAATTTGAAAATTGGTCTGTACCTTTTTGGGTAAGTACTGAAAAAAAAATATGAAATATTACCTTTTAGTGTGACCTTTTGATGGAATTTGGATCCCTCCCGAAGTCTCTGTTCGAGCAAGAATGCCTTCATCCTATCGTTTTCACCTTAGGCTGAACAAATTATTTGGTGAACATATTGACGTAATCACTCAGTGACTTTCCCCTCGCCTCGACGAGAGTTGTCGGGGACGCAATCCTCTTTGAATATTTGTGGGAGGCAATGAAATGGGTTGTGATTTGCTTCACGAGTTACAAACAATAGTTGATGGATTAACGGGGTAGACTCTTAAACAAAGACATGACTCCTTTCTTTAGGAAGATCACAAATAGTTGTAATTTCATTGGTCTGGAGGCCCTTCGATAGCTCAACATTATCTTAACATTTTCCTAGTGGTCATCAGGATCTATTAGGTATTCGTATGATTCCATCAAAGGTGGCTTTCAAAAGTTCCATGGTAACAATACCCTCACGAACATCCTTAAGAATGATCCATTTTGAAACAAATTTTCCTCAAACTGTAGTAACTTATGGAATTGAAGCGATCCTCCTTGTTAGCTTCTAGCGGAGGAAAAATTCCTCTTCCTCCCCTGCTACGACAAAGAGGTGAATTTCCATGTCTATCCATGTTTTTGCGTCCTTTGTGGCGCCAGAGAGAGTTACCTTATTTTGGGGGAGAACTAGGTGTCTTGTGTTTTGGAGTCCTTTTTCCTTCATTTTGTTGTTCCTACGACGGTCTTTGTGTTGAGAATGATTGTGCCTTTTGAGATTCTTTGAGACTATATTACCGTAGACAAATTTAAAGGTCTTCTTGATCGTGACCAACTCCTGATCAACGAACCAACATTCAGTGCGAGAAGTAACTACGACGAAAGGCTACACTCATTGGGTCTCCACTCTAGCTAATCATTTATCGTGTTACTTGATCGCCTTAATTTGATGTTGAATGAACTTATGTAAGTCCTCTAAGATCTTGTTGGCGTCGGAACATTTAAATCTGGAGCGTTTTCCGTAGCAAATACATATACTAGTGAACAACAAAAACAACACTTGAAACATTGCATATAAGTTTTGTGATTTTGTCCTTGAATCTCTGAGTTTTCGAAAATAGAGTCTTACCTTCTTAAGTTTGAAGAGATATATTATTTATATCTAATTATACTGTATATAATGAAGATATCTTCCAATTACACCTTTTTAATTACAAACTTATATTTTATATAATACCATTTAAATTTTAATTAAAGTGTGTTTGTTTCAAGTTATATTTGTTGATTCCTGTGAATAAAATGATAGGAATATATATGCCTATGTTTGTTACAAGTTTACTAAATTTTATTCCCGGGTATAAAATGTTCCTGAGAATAGAAAAAATTTCCCAAGGAAAAGGATGAGAATAAAGTTCCCATGGAGATGAGAATAAATTCATAAATAGTTACCTATTATAATCCCTATTTTTATGGTTTCTAGGAATATTATAAAGTTAACCAAACATATTTTTCCTAAATACCTTGGAATAAAATTCTCATCTTTATATTCCAAGGAATGTTATTCCTAGGAATAAATTTGATAAACTTGAAACAAACACACCTAGATGTAAGTTTTGACACCGGTATATAAAAAAGGATCAATTATTTTGGGTTGATTTTGTATCTTCCAATTATACCTTTCACTAAAATTATTCTAATAACATTTTTATCCTTTATTTTATTTTATAATATTATGTAAATCTTTAATTAACAAAGTTAGGCAAACCTTATAATAATAACAACAAGTTTCAATGCAATAACAATAATATAAATTAAATCTTTATTTGATTGTGTTATATTTCAAGAAAAAAAACTATAATTAAATATAATAAAATAAACATAAAATTAAGCGCGATAAAAAAAGAGAATGATGAACACATTAGTGCTAGTATTGAGGCTATTTTGGATATAATGATATTGTTCATTGTAATGTTATATTAGTCTCTCTCCTATATTTTTATGTTTTACATTTTACATAATTTTTTTTGGTATGGGACAAAGTTTGAACCCTGGACCTTGCATATTTTATGCATTATCCTAACCAACTGAGCTACGCTCACGAGGACACATTTTACATAATTTAAAATTTTTTTTTACAATAACTTAACCAAAAAATAAAGAAAACTCTTCGCCGTATCTGACATCATTTCCAATTTTTTTAGGGAATCATTTCGCAAATTTAAAAGTATTATTTGTTTAAAAAAATAAAACTATGTTTTTTTTTAGGTTAAATTACAGTGGAGGTCCTTTAAGTTATTTAATTGTAATAAATTGGTCCTTCAATTTTTTTTTCATACCACTTAAGTCTTTTAAGTTAATTAATGGTAACAAATTGGTTCTTTAAGTTTTTTTCATACGAATTAAGTCTTTAAGTTGTTTAACCGTAACAATTTAGGAGATTTCAGATCTTCAAAATGTAAGTTATTCGATGCCTGCAAGTTATAATTAAATAACTTAAAGGACTTAATTTGTTATTAAAAATATTTAAAAAACTAACTAATTACATTTAAATAACTTAAAAAACATAAGTGACACATGAAAAGACCAACATGTTATGATTTAAATAACTTAAATGACCTCTAGTGTAATTTAACTTCTTTTTTTAGTAATGAAAAGTTTAGATAAGGTGAGTTATTAGATTCACAAGGTTAAGACACATAGATGTGTCAAATGGGCTCGTTCGGCCCAACCCGAGAGGCCTGACTGCGTAAATGGGCCAGTTTAGCCCAACACATTTATAATTGGGCCGCAGTGTGGGACGTGGGCCAACCTGATCCGACCCATTTTAGTTTTTTTTATAATTAATTTATTCACTCTTTTTATGCATTTTTTTTAATATATCAGTTACTCACAACTATCTTTTTGTTAAAATATGATTTGATGGTCATAGAAGTGTAAATATTTTTACATTAACATTGAAGATTAATTAAACTCTAGATTATTCATTCTATTGAATCAAACTAATAATTTATAGACTTTAGAATTTGAAAACTTTGAGTTAAATTCATTAATTTTTATTGAGTTTACTTATTTAAATATTTTTTTATTAATAAATTTTAAATTAGTTGATAATTTTTCAAAAATATAGTATTTTTTTAACAAAAAATCAAATGAAAATATTGATAATGGACCGGCCTAAAACCCGATGGGCTAGACTGGTCTGACTATTTTTTTATAAAGGGCAAATGGGCTTGAGCCAAAAAGTCAAAGTGCATTTTGGAATAGTTTTTTGAGGCTCGACCCGTCCCGAAATATGGGCTAATAATGGGTCGGGGCTATGAGTCCGACCCATTTTTGACAGCTCTAAAGACTCAATGAACACTTATAAATACACTTACATATCATTTAATAAAAAGATTTACACATCGACAATGAAATCGAACCCACAATCAACTTCTTATCAACGGTTTCAACTTTCGTTAGCGAAAATGATGATTTATTATTAGCAAAAAGAAGAAGATATTATATACCATGATTTACCAATTATAACCTTCCCTATGCTGGCGAAAAGGTACACCTTCGTTTCAATGTTAAAGGGCATTACGGTCAGTAACAATTATAACGGCTCTATCGATGATACCAAAGTAGAAATAGCCGTTGCCGCTTCCCAAATAAACTAATTTCTAAATCTCAAACCCTAATTCATACAATTCCTCTCTGCTATATATAATCTCTCCCTCATTTCTCTCATCATTCAAGTCTCTCTCTCTCTCTATCTCTCTCTTTCTTCAGCATCATTACAAGCAATCTAGTCGCTATCACAATAATCGCTTATTTTTTCATTTTGTCTAATTCATTTGTTTTGCAGGGTTCATTTTCTGATTCTTGATTTCATATCAAGAATTTAATTTCATTTGCTATTATTCTATTTTGTATATTGTTTTTCTTTTCTCTCTAACAATGGCTTCAGGTTCTTTGAGTTCTCCCGCCATCAAAACCCAATCACGTTTTCCTCTTCAGGAACACTTACAGAGAAAGAGTTCCAAAGAGAATGTAAGAACATTTTTCCATTATTCAGATCTTTCAAAATTTGTAAATTTGGATCTTAATCATCAAATTGGGGGGTTTTGGCCATAATTAGATTAGTAGTCTATAAATAGTGAAAAAGAATGAATTTTGAACTTATGGGGGTTTTCTTAGATTGTGCATGAATTTTGAAATTGAGATTTTAATAATCAAATTTGGGGGTTTTCGGAGATTGTGAATGAATTTTGAAATTGAGATTTTAATAATCAAATTGGGGGGTTTTCGGAGATTATGAATGAATTTTGAGAATGTGTTTTTTTTCCGATTGTGAATGAATTTTGAAAATATGTCATGAAAAAGAATGAATTTTGAAATTATGTTATGATAACTGGTGGTTACTTTATTTTCTGAATTTGTTTATGAAAATCAAGTATTGATTCTTTATTGTTTGATTTGTTTGGTACAGTTGGACAGATTTATACCGAATAGATCCGCTATGGATTTCGATTATGCACACTACATGGTGACAGAAGGGGCTAAAGGTAAGGAAAATCCAGAAGTGTGCTCCCCTTCCAGAGAAGCTTACAGGAAGCTACTTGCAGAATCTTTAAACATGAACAGGACCAGAATTCTAGCTTTCAAGAACAAGCCACCTACTCCAGTTGATTTGATTCCTCATGAGCTTACTTCATCATCTCTTCAACAAGATAAAACCATAAAGCCAAGGCGAATTATTCCTCAGGTGTGTTACTGAAATCTGATTGATACTCCTTATGTTTTATCATTATTACTTTAGTTCTTTGGTTGCATGAACTCCAAATTAAAATTTTGAATTGAGTTTTGGGTCTGAGTTGTTTTTATTAATTCTTAGTTATAAGGGTTTGTATGGTTAATGAAATTCAATATTTTGCAATTTTGTGCTAGTTGATTAGTTGGCTATCTGGATTAGGTTTTTGAAATTCAAGCGGATCTGAGTTGCTTTCTTAATTGAAAGTGTTGTATGGTGTAAACTGGAAACCATAATATTTTGCAATTTATGTGCTAATTGATTGATACGGTTTTCAGACTTCTGAGAGGACATTGGATGCTCCAGACCTTGTGGATGACTATTACCTCAATTTACTAGATTGGGGAAGCGCCAATGTTCTTGCAATAGCACTTGGAAACACAGTGTATTTATGGGATGCATCAAATGGTTCTACTTCAGAACTTGTTACTGTCGAAGAAGAAGATGGCCCTATCACATCTGTGAGTTGGGCTCCTGATGGGCGTCATATTGGTATTGGTTTGAACAACTCTGAAGTGCAGCTATGGGATACAGCTTCAGATAAACAGGTTTTTACTCTTACCTGGTTAACCTTAATACACCTTTATGAACTATCAAATTCCTGCTAGTTTGCTAACATTATTCTTGTTTGGTTTCTGCAGTTGAGAACTTTGAAAGGTGGTCATAGGCAGCGAGTAGGGTCTTTGGCATGGAACAACCACATACTCACAACCGGAGGGATGGACGGTAAAATTATCAATAATGATGTAAGAATTAGAGCACACATTGTTGAAACATACAGAGGGCATGAACAAGAAGTTTGCGGATTGAAATGGTCGGCTTCCGGTCAACAATTAGCCAGTGGAGGGAATGATAATCTGCTTTACATCTGGGACAGAGGTACATCAACTTCTAGTTCTCCTACACAGTGGCTTCACAGGCTTGAAGATCATACATCTGCAGTAAAGGCTCTTGCTTGGTGTCCTTTCCAAGGGAATTTGCTAGCTACTGGTGGAGGCAGCGGTGATCGAACAATCAAGTTTTGGAATACCCACACCGGTGCATGCTTGAACTCGGTTGACACCGGGTCTCAGGTATGTTCCCTACTATGGAACAAGAATGAAAGGGAGTTGCTCAGCTCTCATGGTTTTACTCAGAATCAGTTAACACTTTGGAAATATCCTTCAATGGTCAAGATGGCTGAGCTCAATGGTCATACTTCAAGAGTTCTTTATATGGCACAGAGTCCGGATGGTTGTACAGTGGCAACAGCAGCGGCTGATGAAACGCTGAGGTTTTGGAATGCTTTTGGTACTCCCGAAGTAGTAGCCAAAGCTGCACCAAAAGCGAGAGCTGAGCCATTTTCACATGTGAGCCGCATTCGATAAGCAGTAACATTCAAAACAGTTTGAAAAGCCAAGTTATTTTCTGCCCTTCACTCTACTGTAAAGTACCTATGAGGCAATGCGTAGATAGAAGATGGGGTTGTTTTTTATGAGACTCCTATGTACATTGTAACATGTTATTATAGTGAAAAACAACGCACAATTTGCCCCGTGGACGTAGTCACACACCACCCGTGACGAACCACGTATATCGGTCTTTTTTCTTCTTGCCCTTTGCTTGCTCACTTTAAGCTATTTGTGATTTACGATGATCTTGCGGTAAAAAATATGGAATATAATCTTTAAATCTCTAAAGATAAATAAAAATAATAAAGAAGTATAAAAATTCTTTCATTCAGTCCCCATAAAAACATTCTTCATATTTCAAAACTTCAGAAATTAAAACCCCAACAAATAAAAGGAATGGAATAACAGCCTCCCAGGGGTAAAGTAAGCAAAAGTAAAAATTGGACCATTGATCTGTGATCATCATCGTTTAAAATTTACAAAACAGCCTACAACAAGCTTGTTTGGTTGCTCAATTGGACTAGCCTAAAGGGTGAGAAAGACCAATTGGAGCCTGTTTTGTCACTAATGTAAATTGCACAAAGTTGTATCTCAATCTCAATAAACATATACTTGTATAGAAATATCACATATCTAGTAATGAGGTGTATTATCGAAAGAGAGAATGGATTGCAGTGGGAACTGGAAGGACAAGAAAAGGGGACGGTGAGCATAACTCAATACATGTATCAAAGTACTACACTCTAAATCAACAATTGAGTCAGAATTTAGTCAGTTAATGTACATGTTTATAAACATTACTGTAAGCCACTTAGGTCAATGGATTCGATTCATTTCGTTTTATTCAAATCTCGTAATATGATGGTATCACATTTCAATCTCAGCTTCCACTCAATCCTTGCTCATCCATGGAACAACCATCACTTGCTTCGACAAATGGCTTAACAAACAATTCAAGAGCTCCGATTTGGATTGTATGCCATTACAAGCTCACACATTCACACAGTTAACACATCATAGTCATTGGATTGCGGTCAGACTGTCATGATTTCAAGCTCGGTACTTTAGTTATATTTCTTTTTAATTTGTATTTAAACCTGGACCTTTTGATCTCGACCCCATATCCACCAATGTACTAACTACGTGAACACGTGAGATTGTTGACGGCATGCAGTCCACATCAAACACGAAAAGAGTTATCTTTTCTAAGAACAAAGACAACAAACTAAATCAATCAAGACTTGAATGAAATGAATTAAAGTAATTCATTTGAAACTGCATATAGTATTAGATACGATATTAGGCATTTTAGTTAGTTAAACTAGTTAGTTGTTCTTATTGTACTTCCTCATGTAACAACAATTCTCATGGTTAATAGTTACTTTTCTATACTTTTCTCTAATTTATGAGTTGTATCTTGATTTGCAATATGATATCAGAGATATGATTATTCCGCAATATTCTTTATCATTTTTTTTTTTGAGAAAGTTCTCGTTGAAGTTTAATCTATTCTTGAGATTTCCATTTAAAATTCTAATTGAATTCATACTCTTTTTCCAAGTTTTCTTTTCTCTTGTACATTCATTACACTCACTTGTATAACTTATGATCTAAACTTGTCTCTCTATACAGGTTGATACACAGAATACTAATAACCCACTCTTATAAATACTCCTAAATCCTGATTTAATGACTAACATAAATTTCATCTAATTAAAACATACCGCTAGCATATTCCTCAATCTGTATACGAAGGTAACGGGAAATTCTCTCTCCATGTAATTTTCTTTTTAAAAAAGTTGAAAGAAATTGAACATGGAAAATTTAAATTGTCATTCCATAAAGCACAAAAGACATTCCAAGCATGCAGCCTTGCAGGATATGTTGGATGTCAAGGCAGATACCTAAGTCAAAAGAACCAACAATCTGCATACCAATTAACATAGAAAAGTATTTTAACAAAAAAAATGCAAGTTCCTATAGCCATTTCCTTATATAAAACTTGGGCAGACTGGCCCCTTCGATAGACCATTACGAACTTCCATCCCATTATGCATGTCCAATGGCCGTATAGTCTCTGATTCGCGAGGGTCTGTAACAATCAGCAACAGAAATAGTACAAAGGCACATTCATATCATTACCATTTAAATAATCCTCAAAACCAAAGTCATCAAGATTTCTTGTGAAAGCCTCCAAACCCAGCATTGAAGAAGGAATTGCACCTGGAGGACGCTGGAATCTACAAGGAATAGTAGCAATTTACATCCTCAATAAGTAAATAAATCAAAATGGAGCCACCAACATAATATATCAGATAAGAAGGAAGGTGCTACAAGGATAGGAACAAAACCAAAAATAGGATGTAATGCACACAAAAATAGCTTTGAGAAGTCAATCAACCTCCTTTATCCCCATGTCTTTTGTCCTATGCTGTGGTGGTCATGCGATGCCTATCTCACTGCTTTTTATTAAACTTCTTTTCAGATGTTGACCCCTTATATGATTTTTGGTGTGCATAGTGATTTGAAAGACTATCGAAACTCGAGAGAGACGGTCGATATGAACTCATGAAACCTTCGTAGACTCATCTTGTAAGAGTTTGCTTCATACAAAAGAAATGTTCAAAACATGTATCTTAGGCTTTGTTTGGGAGTTTGGAAGGGAGGGGAGGGGAAGGGAAGGCTATGGAGGGTTGGAAATATAGGTGAAAGTGGTAAAATCTTTCACATTTTTTGAAAGAGTAATTTATTAGAGAACGATAAATCAATGTTTATGATTAATATATTTTTAATTTTCATAATACTATAACTATATAAATTAAATTTTAAGGATTCATGTAAACCCTCCGAAACCCCCCAAAACCTTCCTCCAATACAATTTTTGAGTTCCCCCCAAATGAGGAGGATTTTGTATTATGAAGAAAAATGAACCCCCAAAACCTTCTCTCTATGTCATCTATTTCTTTCACTTGCTCTTTCCTTTTTTCCAAACCCCTTCCCTCCCTTCCCCTCCCCTCCAAACCCGAAAACAAAGTCTTAGTATCTAAACACAATTTACTATGTGTGCGGTAAATATTCAACATTTTAACATAGCAATAAAGCAAGCCACGATGATAAACGCAATCAATTCTTAAACTAAGATGTGTTATAGTTGCAGACTGGATTGGACAAGACTAGTCCAGGTCAGAATATGCGAACACAGTATAACAATTCAAAATCGATGGACAAATTCACAAATTACAAGATAGAACCACAACTCAGTACACAAAAAGAGCATAACAAGTTCCAAATTGATAGATCAATTAACAAAACACCGGGTTCAAATTATTAGAGTGAAAGATGGCTGGACTGGGTCCTTCTTGCATTTTTGGATTATTTAGAAAACACTTAACCACGATCATTTTAGGAACATCGGAGAAAATAACCATTATGTTGTAATTCATTAATTGTCCTCAAATTCCCAATTCTATGTATACTAGTCTACTAAGTGAGTCAACCCAAGTTTACATAGAAACGATTTTCAAAGCAAGATAACTCAACTTTGATACCTAGAATCGTAAACTTATATAGTTGTGAGTTAACTCAAGAATCCGACAATCATGGTGTTTTATGAATCAAAATTTTCTCATAAGCAATCCTTAAACTAGTTACATCCATGTTAGTAATGTATTTAAATCTGTCACTAGTAAGTTCAGCTCAGCCATGTACATGTACTAACCAAAGCTGGCAATCTTTGTTACTCTTATTCACGTGTTAGTAGTTATCTTCATTCATAGTCCATTTACATCTTTAGTATATATCTCTAGGGGCCTATTCAGATTGTCCTATTCGAGCTTGTAAACTGACATAAGCCCTTATGACACTATTTGAGAGAACTCTAAAATAAATTATGATATGTTCATACGTTGTTTTCAGCTTATTACCATTAGCTCTCGAAGATAACTTATGAAAACGGCTTATACATAGTTTGACTTTATTTTATCTTGTGATATATAAATAACTTATGATATACGATAAATGTTTATACGATAAGTACTTATGATATAAGTTACAAAATAAGTTGTTTATCCAAACATTGCCCAGTGTTATGTAGACAATACAAATGCAGGTATCTAACTGTGATAAAAAAGACTACTTATACAAACCTTGAACCAAAGCCAGTCATCTCGATGTTTTCAAAAAAATTTATATTATCAATCAATTATTGAATAACAAAATAGATTACTCCAAATATACATGAGTCTTCAATGGAAAAGCAGTTTTCATCATCTCATCAACTGTACTTTCCTAAAATAATAACACAATATAATCCAATCCAAGTAAAAATACTAGCTTCATTGATCAAGATAGGAAAAGTGATTTACTTGAAGAGGGTGAGAACCAACGATTTCGCTCTTGACACCTTGTAGTACGAAACGAAGAGGATCGTTTTGGATACCTCCGATTTGGTGGGTTATGCTCTTTGCTACTTCCTCCATTCTCTCTCTGTTCTTCGCTTTACAATACAACTTCTCTTCCAAGCAAGAAACCATAGTTATATTGCCTTTATATTTTCACTATTTACCAAAAAGGGTCTCTTTTTCTTTTATTTACAAAAAAGTATTGTTTTCTTTTAAATGTATATGGTGAGGTGTCATTGCATGCGTGCAAAAAAAAATATATGTTATATTGGGAAATTCCTAGTTGAATCGACTAATGCCAAAATTATTAAGTTGAATATAGTTGTGTCTTGGATTAATCGAACTCGAGATCTTTTGTTTATGTGTATGAATTTCATGTGATGTTTGTCACTTTATTTATCGACAAAAAGTAAAAAAAACCAACGGTGCATATAAATTAAATCTTTAATTTTTATTCAATTTCACTAATTTATAAGTTTTTTTAGTATTAGTTTAAAAGTTGATTTTTTAACCTAACAGTTGATATACAAACAATTAAAGAAAAAGGAAAAAAATGTTAACCTAACAATTAACATACAACAGCAAGGTATTCACATTCTTCTTCAAGTTCTGAAGGTCTCTTGGTAAAGATGGATCCATGGCAATGAGAAAGTTGACATTAAATTTGGAAAAACCTGTTGTTCATATGTGTTTAAAGTTCGTGTATTATGAACACATAAATTGAAAACTTTGGACATATCACCATAAGGCTTTGTTTGCGAGTTTTGAGGGGAGGGGAAGGGAAGGAAGGGAAGGGAGAAAGGAGGGAAAACCTTCCCCTTGTTTGGGAGTTAAAGAAACCAACAAGGAAAGGAAAGGAGATGGAGGGCTTATGCAATAATTTTACCATTTTTTTTCTTTTTAAAATCAATACATTGTGTTATACTTTGTAATTTATCTTATAAATTATAATTGGAATTTTGAATTATTATGAGGACAAAATTGTCAATTTGTATGTTTAGCCCCCCAAAACTCCCAATTTAGGGGAACTTTAAAATTTGACAAATGAAGCCCTTCAAAACCCCCAAAACCTTTCCCTATTTTTTTAAAACTCCCAAACAAGCAAGGGTTTACCTCTCCATAAGCCTTTCCTTCCCTTCCCCTCCCCTCCAAAACCCAGCTCGCAAACAAAGCCTAAAGGAGGCATATAATGATGAGTTTCCCTCAAGCATCTTAATCTACATACTGATTTTCTGACATTATTGCATTACTTCTCATTGCCATGGACCAATCTTTACCAAGAGACGTTAGAGCTTGAAGAAGAATGTGAATAATATAGTATACATACTATTGGTAGTGTATTATAGATACATAAATTGAAAACATGGGAAATATCATCAAAGAGGATGAATATAATGATGAGTTTCTCTCAGAATTGAGGAAACAATTGAAATCAATTCCATATCCTCAAATACAATAAAAGCTGAAATTTTGGACTTAGGAGAAAGAAACTAAAAACTCGAACCATATAGAGTACTCCAAAATTCAAGTCGTACCTATACTGGTACTCGTGGGTATGTAATGAATATTTATCAAATTTATTTTTAAAACTAAAAGTTGGAGTTTGAGAAACTTGTAAATAGGATTAAAGCTACAATGATTAAGTAGTATTATAGTATATTGGATCATGGAATGTAAGGCCTTAACTAATGTCTAAAACTATAGTTTAACCAAGAAATGGGTAGTCTGTATAACCAATAACCGGATCAGGCGTGTAGAATGTCGCTCGATTATAATTGTTGAGAGGAGCATCGAGCGCGAATCTCTTTGGTAAATCTGGATTAGATATAAACAAGCGACCATAAGCAACAAGATCTGTCCTATTTTCAACTATGGCATCAATCCCATCTTGTCGCGAATAGCCTCCAGCAACTATAAAAGTGCCATTGAAGGCCTTTCTCATTGGCACCAAGTTGTGAAGACATTCAACTTTTTCAGTAATAGTTTTCATTCTTGGTTCCACCATGTGACAGTAAAGAATATTGTATTTATTGAGGGCACTAACCATATAAAGCCCCAATTCTTCAGGATTGGAGTCTCCACATTCTCCATATTCTGCAAAAGGCGATAATCTAATTCCAACTCTTTCTGCACCTATCTCACTCACAACGGCTTCAACAATTTCCAAAGCGAATCGACAACGGTTTTCAAGGTTTCCACCGTATTTATCAGTTCGGTCATTCACTTTATCTTTCATAAATTGCTCAATTAGGTAACCGTGAGCCCCATGGATCTCAACTCCATCAAAACCTGCAATTTGCACACCACCACAAGTATGTTAGTACATTACATGATTTGAAAATTACCTCTTTAAGAACAAACATTCTAGTTTTTGAAAGCATTGTATTATGACTGAACAATTCTAGATTTGGAGACATTGTTACCAGCTGCTATAGCATTCCTTGCAGCAAGTCTGAAGTCATTGACAATATGAGGAATTTCACGGGTCCTTAGGCGCCTTGGTGGTGTGAACTTAGCTATATCAATGCCATTGCTTCGAGTTTGTGGTTTGAGTGACTTGTTAGTAGAAGATATTGGTGCCTGCCCATTTGGTTGATAACCTGTTCAGAATAATATGGTAAGATTATATATAGTATAAATCGAAGGTATATCATATGCATAAACATATATATATCATGTTTATTACTTTCTTTTGATAGAATATATGTATATTACTTAAAAAATCAGAATTTGGTTTTCCCTTAACAAATACTCAATAAACAACAAAGGCAATATGACATACATTATTGTCCAAATTCTTGCACTGACACACTATTTCCCAGTGTCCTAACATATGTCAATTTTCTATTATCTATTTGTTGCAGTCATTCCTTTCGCATTTGCATTTGGACGAAAAAAGGTTTTAAAGGAAATGGCAGACAAAAGCAGGCAAATCAAAGAATTAGACTCTACTGGTTAGTTAATCAACATCTGAGTCATTTTTGTCATTTAATGCACTGCTTGTTTATAAACATTACTTAAGCCAGTAAGGTCAGAGGATTTTATTCATTTCATTCACAAATGGTAATATGGGATTTCAATCTTTTGCTTCTTTACTAATCCTCTCCTTTCTCATCCATGGCAGAACTATCAATTGCTTCCAAAAATGGCTTAGCAAACTATCCAACCCAAAACTCAAATAGGTCCTTACTGCCTTCATCCCAGGAGAACATTGCTTCTAGTCCTTTATGACGACAAGTATCATTTTTAGAGTAGGGTTTCAGGGATTTAGATTGCTTGCATTCACGCTGTAAGCACATCAGTAGCCGTTGGATTCTTGACCAAACGACCACCGATATGCTAACTGCGTGAAATTGTTGTGTAGACAATCTAAATCGGGCTTGAAGCGAGCTCTCCTTGCCAAGAGCAAACTGAAATCCATCAATGGTGATATTGTAGATATTACAAGATGTGAAATGAATAAATCAGATTCATTCATTTAAACTGGCATACAACATTGTTCACAACTTCATATACAGGTAATACATTCCCTCCAAACTACATTGACTAAACTAATTCAGTTATAGCTTAGCTACTAAGAATAGTTTACATTTATAAAGTTCAATAACATTATAACAACATGGCAATAGGTTTGAATAAACATAATATGCTAATATTAATAATATATTTGACCTAAATGCAGATATAAATGGGCTAAGCTATTTTGATTTGATGAAGAACAAACAAAGTCCATCAAATAAATACCTGAATTAGAAGCCCTTCCACCATGCCAAATCTGACAAAAGAATATACCTTCTTTGGCATGAACAGCATCCACAATGGGTTTCCAAGTTTCCACTTGATCTTTTCTCCAAATGCCTGGTGTGTTTGGATACCTTCATTCACATCATATCATATTATAATAATGGATTAAATTTATTTTTAGTTCCTATGAAATATCAATTTTTTTTGTTTGATCCCTACAATTTAATTTTTTTTATTATCAATTTTTGGTCTTAACCTTTTATAAAAGCAAGATACTTTTTGAACAACTAAAAATAACGATGTATTTGATATCATACCAAAAAAGTTATCATTTATAAACGTTGATTTAACTCAAGAAAAAGAAAAGAAAAGAAACTAATAACAAATAAAATTGCATAATCTAGATATATATAATTGGACTACTAAATAGTTGGTCAAATAACATTTATCTTTAGACAGAGGTTTATTTGGAAGGATATAATTTTAATCTAGGGCTAGGTTAATAGATAATTGAGCATGCCATGATGTTGTTAGGATCTCATATAGACCTTTATGACCTTGGCCTATAAATGGACTTTTATGGGCCTCTAAAATATCTTTTATACCATGACCAATACCCCAATTAGTTCTATACATATGATCGGCAATGAGAAGGAGGAGGAAGGAAATGGAGGGAAGAGATTTTAATTTATGAAAAATGTAAATTGTATTTTTCACAATTGTACTCAATCCATCTCAAATTATAAGGCAGTTTGCAACAATAAATTTATCACAAATTACAAATCATTTTATAATCCCATTGACACATCAATATTTTTTTCTATTATATTTTTTTAATGGCACGTTTTATTATTTATTATTCTTTCTCTTTTCACTTCTTTTATTTTCTCTTTCTCATACAATTAATGGATGATAATTTTGTAAAATAACTCATAATTTTTCTCTCTTTCTCACATACAAAATTAACTACATTGTGTAAAATTGTCAAGGTTGCTCATAATTTGAAACAAAGGTAGTAGTAGTATAAGTCCAAAATATGAATAAATATCATCTCCTCTCCAATTAGAAATCAAATCTCTAAACTTGTTTAAAGTGTTCAAATCATTTATCACTTGAACTAAATCACTTATCACCTGAACTAATTTATTATTAATTATTTTTTTAATTGTAAGCTGCTGCAGTGTACTTGTCATTTGGAAAATTTAAAAAGACAATTAGCTTGTATGGTGCTCTTCGAAGATATTTTTTATCTCATCAAATCAAAATATAAATAATTGCAAAATGTGTCTCCATGTATTTACAAATATGTAAGTTAATTTTTTATATATAAAATACAATATTTGTTAGATATATTTAATCTTTATAAATGGTACCCCAAATGTGTTATTATTAGCTAAAAAATATCAATATTTCAACTTTATTTTACAGGTACCGAAATTTCATTGGTCCTAGTAAAATACTAAGAAGAAATTTGTTGATATAAATAATATATTATTATATGTATTTGACACATATAATATTGAAGTAATTATTAGAATTTTTTGGTTAAAATTATTAAATTTATTATCGTCTAATTAGAAATCATAAACACACAATATTATAGTACATACATTCATATATCCATTAGCCATACAAATTGATTTCAAATATGCACGATTTTCAAGTGTTCGAATGTACATTATATAAATGGTTAATGGACGGACTTCTTTTTTTGAGGGAATACCGACACTTTGTTATATTCATCAATCATACTCTAAATTGTGTTAACTGTCTTATTTATTATATGACGTTAAATTTGTGTTAACGATTTATTGTATGATGTCAAATAGAATGGGAGTTTGAGTTGAAGAGAATAGAAATTAGAAGCATGAAGATATACCCTAGTGAGGTTTCAGAGACACCAGTAGATTCAGCTATGAGAAGACCTCCTTGAGAAGTCCTCTGTGAGTAATACAAAGTAGTATGGGGTTGAGGTGCATTGTGGTAGAATCTCTGTCTAGTCAAAGGTGCCAAAACAACTCTGAAAATGGGAATGGTTAGGAAGACCAAGCATTGAAAATTTGGAAAAGTAAGTAAAGTAGTGTGTTTGAAGGTACATATACATACCTATGAGATAGATTGAATTTTCCCATCTTGTAAGGAGTAAGAAGAGGAATGGGATCAACCGTTAATGCACCAGCCATTTCCATTTCTTGGTTGATTATTATGTTCAAACAACAATCCACTATGAAGGGGTTTGTGTATTAAAAGTAAGTAATATGAAAGAACTAATTGTTTCAAGAACAACTTTCTTTTTGGGTTATATTCTACTCAACAACAACTATTTTAAGTTTTTATTTTGTAGTCATTATGTTGTGCTTTGAAAATTTTAAAAAACAATTATGTTGTGCTTTACTTATGTTTTTAATTGCAAGTTGCCTCTATGTAGTTACTTTGCTTTAAAAATTCAAAAAAGACAAATTAGCTTGCACGGTGCAACTTTGTAAATAATTTTTATCTAAATGCAAAAGGTGACTTTATGTATTTATTTACTGATTTGCAAATTACATGTTTTATGACATCTAGTAATTGTCAATTTTTATAGAAAATTTTCAAAGATCAAGTCATCCGATTTAGCTCGCGGCTAATATAAAGACAATTTCTTTTATAGAGATCGAGTTATATAATTAAGTCATTCAATTTAACATGATGCTCTTACGTATTTAGCAACCCGATGGTTAAATTAGCAGTGATTGATCTAGTACCCTTATCAAATTGATCACTAAGCTGATTTTTTTAAAAGGCATCACTTCATCTTTATCATTTTGAAAACTCTAAATTGCAATAAAAAATAACTCTCATTGTCGTGCCCAGCCGACCCTTTTGCAATTCACAACATCACATACCCATTAGTCACGTACATAGACAACCCCAAAGAAGGATGTAATTCAAACAACCTTTTGTGAGACAACTTATGCGACAACCAAATATATAGAAAGAAAAGTATGTAGTGACACGAAAAATAAAGTAATAGAAAGAGAAAGTTAAAATATGATGTGAGTATGAGAGAGAAAGTTGTCACAAAATGATTGTACAAATATCATTTCTCTTTTAAGAAGGCCAAAAATTGCTTACCAAAGAAGCAAATTAAAATTAGATTAAATATAACCATACTTTTTTAAGCATTGATAATGTTATTTTTTCCCTAAAAATATAATATTTTTCACTAATAGGTATCTATAATTTTCTCCAACAATGAAAATTACAATAACCTCTTTAGGGTGTGTTTGGATTGAGGGTTTAGGAGGGGAAGGGAGGGGAGGGCTCACATTTTTTTTTGAAGGAGGGAGGACTCACTTTTATTTTTTAAATTACAAACAATATAAAATATTTTTTTAAAATAAATTAAGTATTTTTGAAGTATTATATGATCATTTATCATGTTGTTGATTCAATTTTCAAAAAATTATTTTATAATGTCTGTAATTCAAAAAAGAAAAGTAAACCCTCCACTCCTAAACCTTCCGTCCAAACAGACCTTTAGGGTCCGTTTGATGGTCAGGATAAGGAGACTGGATATGATACATTAATCATATCCCGCTTAAATCTCATATTTGATGCACCAAAGGGATAGGATAAAATAAACCATTTTCCTATCCTATCCTGACTTTCCTTTGTAATTTATATCCTGAGTATAGACTGGGTTAGAAATTATCCTGATGGAATTAGAAGATCATTCCTTATTTATTATCTTGATATTCTGCCATTTTTAAAATATTGCCATTTTTAAAATAATGATAGCATGTATTTTCTATTATAATTAATAACATGTCATTTTTATAATATTTAATTAATTATGAGAGCAATTTTTTCATTTCACTATAATGATATCTTGTTTGTTATCATGTGCGCATCAAACACATGATAGGATTAATATTTATCATGTCCTTATCATATCCTATCTCTATCCTATCCTTACCATCAAACGGACCCAAGGTTGGTTAAAATGTCACTCACATCTCTCATCTTTTTAATCGAACACAAGCTCCCTTACCTAATTTTATGGTGCCAACATCTCCCCCTTCAATTCAATTTAACACCGTTTGTCATAAATTTTGGTTATGACTCAAATAAGTTTTAACCAATAAAAAAAAGTATATGGGCAAGAGTGTGTTAAAAAAAATATAGTTAGCACTCAGACTAAATCATTGGTTTAATTAACAAATGCACAAAACTTATTTAAACCAATGATTTAGAGACCAAAAGTACAATTAAGAATATATTTTTTAATTAAAGATCCAATTTAATCATTTACAATTTTCTTGCCGCTCAATTTAATCTCTTACAAATTAAAACAAATAATCAAATTAATCTCTGACATTTTTATACATATGATAAACTAGTTTTTGATTCATTATAACTAGTTTGTCTTCAATATAAAAATGTTAGAGATAAGTTTGGATATTACTTTCAGTTGGGGATTAAATTGGATTTAGAGATAATTGTGATAGGCCAAATTTAAGTTTCACTCTTTTTATTTTTAAAAAATGCTAACAATTGTCTTTAAATACAAAATTATATATATTTTATTTTCTTGACAAGTAGCCTAACCTTTGGTGCATTTGTCAGCATCACCTCTTTTATGACTACAAAAATGCTATAGGAACACAAATAATGAGTAGGGGTGTTCATGGTTTAAAAACCAAACCAAACCAAATATATGGTTTGGTTTGGTTCCTAAACCCATTTTAATAAAAACCGGTTTTTTTTGTTAAAACAGTTTGGATCAACTTTAGTTACGGTTTGAAACCAGTTCAAACCCAATTTTCAATAGATTTTTTTTTCCAACTGTAACAGCCCGATTTTTGCTAGATTTGAATTTTTAATTGTTTTTAATTGTTTACTATGTGTTTGTTTGTGCTTATATGTGATTAATTGCCTCTATGTGTATTTTGGTTGAGATTAGTGTGCTTCAGTGTTAGAAGGGTATTATAGTCATTTTGGACTCAGGGGTATTTTGGTCATTTTGAAAGTAAGGGTAATTAAATAATTTCACGATAAGGATTATTTTAATGCTTAGGTGAGAGCCATTGTTATTTTATTAAGTTACTAGTGGGTTGTAGTAATTTATTTTATAACCGGTAAGTGATCGTTATTATTATTTTTAACCGTTAATAGATAGAAACTTTGGGGGGTTAGTTTATAAGTGTTGAGAGTCCATTAAGACATTGAGGAGGTTAAACCCAATTGTGTAAGAACTATATAAGCATTAGTCATTAAAGAAAATAGGGTTACACAATCATTTTCATAAGTTTTGGAAGAGGTAGAGAGAGAAGGGGGCAAGAGGAAGAGAAGAGGGTTGTAGAGAAAGGCTTGAAGAACCAAAGGGAGCTAGGAATTCTAGGAGCTTGATTGAAGCTTTTGCTAGGATTATTGCTTATTGAGGTAAGGAGGTTAGATTTCAATCATAATCTCTTAGTTTAATCTCTTCTCTAATTCTATGCAAAAGTGCTTATTTGAAATAAGTGATTATTGTGAACTTAATTGTTGAAATTCGTGCTCTTGTTTTAGTGATATGT
>Ga0228710_1001733_pt1 | contig 33350 bp, 16 predicted proteins | sample MedpolnodulmetaG_FD_177995 | JGI IMG/M metagenome (GOLD analysis project Ga0228710, IMG submission 177995) | Root nodule microbial communities from Medicago polymorpha collected in Santa Monica, California, United States - pink nodules | ecosystem: Host-associated > Plants > Roots > Nodule... | reverse complement strand
ATGTTGTAGTTAAGGCCTCAATTGCGGTCACATGGATTGTATTGAAATATGTACTTGGGCTGATGTCGTCAATATTTTATTTAAATTACTTATTTTGTAGTTTTAATCATTCTTGTGTAACTGGGCATGCCATGTCATTGCGTTTAACCATTTTAATATTGAGACATGGCCTTCATTGAATATTTTTGTTGCAAACAATATCAAAGTAGAACCTTCATGGTTCATGTCATTGACATAGGCTGATGGGCACACCAGATACTTGAATATGTAGTTGCAAGAGATGAAGAATATTGTTGCAATGTTTTTCTTTTGACCTTTTTAATATTTGTTGTATAGATGTTTATAACATGCTGGTGAGTTTCTATGTGTTGAGTGTGCTGAACTGTTAAACATTTCTTGTTTTCATATAATTTGCAATGGAAAGAAAATAACGAGTTTCTATATGTTGACTTGGTTTCACTATTAAAGATTTTGCTGGATTAATAAGGCTCACCTATAAATGGTTACATAAGTGAAAATCTGTTCATTGAATAATAATTCTGAATTCATTTGTTATCAATGCAAGAGAACGTGCAGTAAAATGCAATTAATCGGGAAAGGCTAACGGTCCCTCATACACGAGCTGCTTTGCACCAGTATTTGAGTTGGCTGCACGTGTTGCTGATGTTACCCCTCTTCCTCCCCATCTATTGTTAATGCCCTTACTTGTTCTTCCAACATTCCATCTCCGGCACTACAAATTTCAGCATCATCGTTGACAGCAGTTGGTGAAAATCTGTCATTTCCTAGTAAGTTTTAATCTATTATTGGCGTGTTATTTCTTGTTCATTTTCCCAACATCTATCTAAGTTTTGCTGTTCTGTGTGAAAATCTGTTATGTGTCATTTTCCCTCTGCTATATGCTTGTATTTTTAGAAGGGAATAAAAAAATCGTACTCCTGAAAGAACACAACCTAGCATCACAACTAAGGTCAGCCGTCATGATAAATGACATAATATCCGTTTGCATCGAACTTTCTATGCTTTGTTCGATACTAGTTTATGTCCTAGCTTCCTCTTTTTGGTGTAGTCTTTTTGGTTTATTTCAAATAAATTGAAAATTCATGTGTATTGCAGTCTTTTTGAACTTGTCTATCGATGTTATATAGCAATACTTTGATGAAGAAGCACCTCGCTCGCTAAGTTATTAAGGTCTATTTATCAATTCCAATTTGCAAAACACATGATGAAATCTTTGCATCGAGTATCTTAGAAATATTTGTCTTGAGTATTGCAGCAACTATGTGTGTGAACCAAGCAAGCTTGCTGAATTGTTGTACAAAAACATGAAACACAACTCATAACAATTGTTGAACTACTGTTATTTGCTGAACTGCGTATATAGTCAATTGAAAACATTCCACTTGTATTTGTTGAACTGCTGTATATGCAGGAATAATTGCAAGCTGAAATGCAAACCACTCAATTTTAGAATGAAGCATTTGTCGAAATGTTTGGAAAGGGACATGCTGGATATGTCAACTTGAGAATGAAGCATCTGTCAAAGTGTTGAGAAAGAGATGTAGACATTCATGTGAGTCTAGCTATCATCTTGAGGATCACAGAGAAACTTCACCGAGGAATACCTAGATATTTTTATGGAGTTTAAATTCTGATACAATAGTTTTGAATGTCCAGCCACTAGTGTTTTAGTTTTTGAATGTTTAAACTATATGTACTTTATCTATTGTTTTGATTGTTAATCTTGAAAGAATTATATTTATGGGATTTAGATATTGTTAGTTATACATTTATGTATTTTAAGTATTTATTAATTTATTTATTTAATTGTCAACAAAAAGTGCCCCATTCAATTTTTTTATTTTTTTTAAAAAAACTAAACATTTGCGACTGTTGTGAAGGGTCGCAAGTCCATTTAATTTAGATTAAACCACCTAATTTGCGACTGTTAGGAAGTGTCGCAATAGCATTTGCGGCAGTTGGAGCGGCTGTTCTATGAAGGGTCGCAAATGACTCTTGCGACCCCAACATTAACGGCTGTTGGGCAACAGTCGCAAATGTACATTTGCGACCCTTCTAACAGTCGCAATCAACAATTTTAAAAGTCGCAAAACGCGTTTTTTCTTGTAGTGTTTCTTAGCTAGATTGAAGGATCTGATATTGTAGCAAATCAAGGCTCTTTAAGTAGCCATCTTGAATAAAAGAAAAGGCAATGAATTATAACCAAGCAAATTTCCACTATGAACCTCTCTTTCTCTCTGGAGTCTTGTTATATTCTAAATAACTCCCATAGGTATACTCAAATGAGCATTCGAAAAGAAGAGAAGAAAAAAAGGTTAAGAACTTACGAGGTTCACACCAAAAGGGTTAAGAATCCACCTTCGACATCTATTAAAAAAATCATTAGAAACAATATAAAAAAAAGGAATGAGGCAAAATTAAACAAGAAATTATGCCACATAACACCAACTCAGATCATTTAAAATTTAGTAAATACAAACTAGTATGAACTTACTTGGCTGCCCACCCTGATCCTTTAATTCTTCTCCAGGACTGTCATGCAAAATAGAATAGAAGTGTATAATGTTATGCCTAGGCAACATGTAGTCCACTGCATAAAACTATGATGTGAACTTAATAATGCACTTACTCTAAGATGTCAACTTGTGCAGAGTATATAATACAATGATTTGTGAATTAATGAGATTATTCAAGAATGGACTATTGAGAGGCATGTACCATACATTATATGAGAAATTGATAAAATAGAATAATATATCAACAGAAGCATGAATTTCATATTCTCATCAACAAATTCCTAGATGACATATTCACAAATATACACATGTACCATCACTTACTAACTTTTAAACATATAAAGGGCAACTATACCTCATCAAATCTAATGAGAGTGACAAACTATGCTTTAGTAAGCTTGTCCAATGCTTACTATATTCTCACATTCCTCCAAAGCTTCATATAAATGTGTGGCAGCCTATACAAAAGAAGAAAACTACAAGTCCATTCAAAATTATAATCTCTCAACAAATGTCAAATTCTCATATTAGCTTTGAAACATACCATATAAATAATAAGCTTTAAACAAGTCAAGAAAACAAGTTGCCCAATACTTTAACCCAAAACCCCAACTATTAAATTCTTCCTAGTACCAACCAACAATAACAAAAGCATCAAAACCACTTTCTGATATACATGACACTAACACATTCATGAGATAATTTCTTAGATTTATTAAGAGATATACATCACACTACCATCACAAACGCACAAAAGAAGATATTTTCTTAGATTTATTAAGACTCAAAGTCACTATGAACAAATGAATGAAATGATTAACTACAACACCATCAACTATCACAGTTGGACAATCCATAGATGGCAGAGCTACATTTGGTCTAACATTAACACCACCTGTATGGGAACTACTGTACAAATACTGTGAATTTCCAACAGTGCTTCCTAATTGACCAGTAATTGGTTGTACATCTCCTGCATGGGTCACAACAGATTGTGCCGGTGCTTCTTTTGGTGTCGGGACAGGTTTTCCAATCAACTCACATATGTCCATTATAACATCCAACTCAACTATGACGATAATTCTATTTGCAAATCAAAAAACCAAATTATTGGCCCAAAGGCTATAAACAATTAAGCTACAACAAGGAGTAAAACTTCCTCCTATTGGTTAGTAAAGCATTTAACTAGTTCAAAAAAACCCCAGAAGAAAAAAAAACAATTCTTTTAATGAAATTCCTCAACTACTAAATAATAGCCACATCACCCATCCCAAAAATCTCCTAGAGTCATGAATTCACAGGTCTTAAAATGCAAAAACATAATAAAATAAAAAATTGGGTGATTGATTTTAATCTCAGACCTGCAAATGAAAAAAAATAAATAAATGAAATAATAAACTTCTATGTAAATTAATTGTCTTTGTAGCATCGAGACTTCTTTGAAAGGTGTGTCGTGTGTCTGACACTAGGCAAAGTAACAAAATATAAAAACCCATCATTCACCTTCTACACATACTTAACCTAAAAAAAACTAATTTCATAACCATTTTCTATTAAATAAAAATAAAAAACAAAAACAAGCAATGCAATGCAATTGAAAAAACAAAACTTACTTGCGATTCAGAATATCATTCTAAATGAACTCGGAAAGCTTAACAATGGAAATTAGTTGCGACTGAACAAGCTTCAAATCCATAACCTTCAAATTGTTAAAAACAAAGAACAAACACCCGAAATTAGGTTTTCTGTTGCCAAATTCAGAACACGAAAATATTGAAAACGATGAATTGCAATTGAAACAAGAGCAAGAGAGAGAAAACAGATCTAGAAATTGATAGTGAAGTCGAGAATACTAACCGAACAATGAAGGTAAAATCCAAATCAAAGAAGCACCGTATATGGCCGTGAGAACCACCGTAAGAGATGAGAATTGCACCGTAAGAGTGAAGGGATAGGGGGATAGTGTTTGGGTGTTGTGTTGAGTGATGAACCGATGATTAGGTGAGATATTATCGGTGAAAACGGCAATAGATGAAACAAATTTGAGAGGTGAGACGAGAGGAAAGGGAAATCGAGTATGAGAGGGAAACAACGGCGAGGCGAGAGGAGAGGAGAGGGTTTTGTGTTCGACGGCCAGTGTGAGAGGTGAGAGAGAAAACAAAAGAATTGTGATTGTGATTTACGAGAAGAGGCAAAAGGAAAATAGTGAAAAATTGGTTTTCCCCTCATGTGTTTCTCTCAGCTGATGTGAAATAACAACTTTACTAAAATTGCGAAAATGCCACCGCGTTTTTTTCCCTCATTTCAATTATCCACCGATGTAAATGTTATATGCAATTAGGAATTCCCCTCATGTGCTTATGCCAACTGATGTAAAATCTCACAGTGTGTATCTTTCCCTTCATATATTTTTCGTGCTGATGTGAAAACTAAACCCCCCTTGATGTTAAATGTATATTTTGTAGTAGTGAAAGTGGTAGAGATATGGAAGGAACCGAGGGAGGAAGAGCTGATATAGATGGGAAGAGAGGATAGGAGGAAAAAAGAATTGAAGAGAGTGAAGGAGGAAAGGGCGAAGGTGAGGGAGGTTAAGGCTGGGGGGAGAGTTCGGTGAATGGGGGAAGGAAGATGTGGAGATTGGTGGGAAGGTGAAGAGGGTGGGCGGTATTGGGGTGGTGAATGATAAATTGGTTATGGGAAAAGACAAGGAGGAGGACACTTGTACGGAAAAGTCGCAACAAAATGAGAAGGTGAGTTGCAAGTATTTGCCATTACATGATGTGGATATTGTTTGGGATTTTAGAGTCTTGACAACTAAAACTAGAAATGGTCTTTGTGTTCCAATGTTACAACAATCTTTCTTGATGCTAGTATTTCAAACTTTAAGATAATTTCTTTTGGAGGGGATAGCGTGTTTTTGTATCATATTGGTCATGGGGACGCAAAGTCAGTTTTTTAATGAAGCGGCTGAATTTTTTAATAATTTTTTGTATAAATGTCGGCTCTGGTCGAAGGATTTGACTATTACTTATGAGAGAGGTTCTTGAGAGAGATGCTATGATATTTCTTTTCATACATGGAACAATGTTTTCTTTGTGGAGCTTGCATCGTTACATGGTAGATTACTTAATAGTGACAAAGTAACACTCAATAAAGATAGAATGGATTATGCTCATTTGTTGGTTTCTAATACTTTTTTGAAAGAATTGAATGCGGTTGCAGATGTTTGGATTGAAGAACGGAAATACGGGCACATAGTAATAACAAAAATAACTTCTAATTAATGTGTCTGAGGCTATTATCTTTTTATTTTTTGAGGGAATGTCAGAGGCTATTATCTAATTATTGGTTAGAGGAAATAATTTCATTTTCAATTGCACGATGATAGTTGAATACTTGGAAATGGTAAGTATATATAATTCAAATTCTTTGCAATTGAGCATACATGAGAAAAGGATTTTTTTTTTTGAAAGAACATGAATAAAGGAATATTCTGGTCAAAAAAGAACAGGAATATTCTTTCCATGACTCATTTTGGGATATCCATAAAGAATCTAGCTTTTTAATGCCATACAACTCAGAACTTATAAGTTGACATATAATATCCCTCAAAAAAATGTTGACCTATAACATAACTGCCGGCTTCATAAAAGAAAAACATATAACTGCAACAATATAATACTCTTTAACGTACTATTTAATTTTTCCTTCAAAAAAAAAAACGTACTTTTTAATTTTGTTTATTAACATCATCACACTTCTTAATTCACTTCCTAGTAGTAGAAATTTAAATGTTTTTCGCACATAACTGCAACAATATAATATACAAAGCAACCGACGAAGAGTAAGTCTTGTATGGAAGCAAGATTTAGTCACAACATATAGATACACATACAAAAAAAAAAGTTAGAGAAAGAAACACTTAAATAATGTGTAATTTTAAAAGAATTAAATGATGTGTATTTTACGTGCGCGCGCTAAAATAATGTTTATTTGGGGTTGTGACCAAAGTATTTCTCACCTTGGAATAAATTGTTTCAATACTCCACAATGTGTCTATATATTTTCTTTGAGAGAAATGTGTCTATATATATGTGTACATAGAATTGATGTTCTTCACTAAACAAGAAAATAAAATAACAATTATTCCACCTTATTCCCCTGTTTCTTTTTCATCTACATGGATCTTCAAACAATTTACCCTTTAACCATTTTTTTCATTTTCCTCCTCTCCATCATTGTGACACTAAAACTAAAGAAAAAAATCAAGAAAATTGACCTAATTCCAAATACAGCACCAGGGCCATGGAAGCTGCCTATCATAGGAAACATACATAATCTTATTGGCTCACAACCACATAGAAAATTAAGAGAATTGTCAAAAAAATATGGCCCTTTAATGCATCTTCAACTTGGTGAAGTTTTCTTTACAATTGTTTCCTCAGCAGAATATGCTAAGGAAATAATGAAAACTCATGATGTTATATTTGCATCAAGGCCTTTAACTCTAACCTCAGAGATAATATTTTATGATTCGACAGATATAGCTTTTGCACCTTATGGTAATTATTGGAAACAACTTAGAAAGATTTGTACCATTGAACTTCTAAATATAAAACGCGTTCAATCTCTTTCGCCAATCAGGGAACAAGAGATGAATAATCTTGTTAAAAGGATTGCTTCGGAAGAAGGAAGCGTCATCAATCTTTCTCGAAAAGTTGTGTCATTGATATATTCAATCACTTCAAGGGCTGCATTTGGCAAAAAATACATGGAGCAAGATGAGTTCATATCATTGGTAAGAGAAGTGATGCAAGTCTCTGGAGGCTTCTCTATTGGTGACCTGTTTCCTTCGGTGAATTGGCTTCAAAACCTTACAGGGAGGAGGCATAGGCTTGAGAAGTTGCATCAAAACGCTGACAGAATACTTGAGAAGATCATCAATGACCATAAAGAAACTAACTCAGGAACTAAAGAAAGTTTAGTTGAAGGAGAGGAAGATTTGATTGATGTTCTCTTGAAATTTGAGGAAGGTAGCAGCAACGATCTTGATTTTTGCTTAACTAAGAGAAACATCAAGGCTATAATCTTTGTAAGCATTATAACACTTTTTCAAAATTGTATGCTTGTGAATAAGTATGTTTCCATATGTGAAAATTTCATAAACGGTTTATATTATTTAACTTATAACATATCTTTTATACCTTATTTAGATAAGCTTGATCTCTAGGTTAGCTTATGAAAATATGTGAAAATAATTTGACTTTACAATATATTTTGTTACAAAAAATAACTTTTACATAAACACTTATCCTATAAGTGTTTATGATAGTGTTTATTATAAAAACTTTAATTAAGTTGTTTATCCAAACAAAGCTTTGTAGTCTATAGCATGAAATTGAGTAGACGTTTTGTTAATGTGGTTTGGATGTATTTGAAGTTTGCACCAATTTAATTTTATATGGTTTTAATATACTTTTCAGGATATTTTCATTGCTGGAAGTGACACATCTGCAACTACAATTAACTGGACATTGGCTGAAATGTTAAAGGATCCAAGAGTTTTGAAGAAAGCACAAGCTGAAGTTAGAGAGATATTCAAAAAAAGAGGAAAAGTTGATGAAACATGCATTGATGAGTTAAAATACTTGAAAGCAATCATAAAAGAGATATTAAGATTACACCCTGCTGTTCCTCTTTTAATTCCAAGGGAATGTCGACAAAATTGTGAGGTTGATGGTTATCACATTCCATTCAAAAGTAAGGTGATAATCAATGCTTGGGCAATTGGAATGGATCCAAAATATTGGACTGATCCAGAGAGATTTTATCCGGAAAGGTTTATTGATAGTTCTATTGATTATAAAGGAACTAATTTCGAGTACATTCCATTTGGAGCTGGAAGAAGAATTTGTCCAGGCATCAACTATGGTATGGCAAATGTTGAATTGGCCCTTGCTTTGTTATTGTGTCACTTTGATTGGAAACTTCCAAATGGAATGAAAAATGAAGATTTAGACATGACTGAGCTATTTGGAGCTTCTGTTATAAGAAAAGATGACCTATATTGTATTCCAATCAGTTATCCTCCATTGAAGTAGTTATGAAAAAAGAAAAGTTTCCATTGCATGGAATGGTTTGAGAATTAAATTTGTATAACTTGTTTGTGGGAGTGATGGCCCAAATTTCATGTTAATGTCGATATATGTATATGTATGCAAAAAAATTTAATAATAATTTGTTCTTTTTTATGGTTCTTCAAAAAATAATTGGCTTAAATGCACTTTTGATACCCCTATTTTAAAATTCAGTTTCTTGGTCCCCTATTTCAATCTTTAATGACTTTTGATTCCCCACCCCCACTACAACAGGCTTTACTTTTAGAGACAGTAAATTTCCGTAAGTAAACATTCTTTTACCGTAGGTATATCCCTAAAATATCTATACCTACGGTTTAGATCAGTAGGTAAATAAAATAGATAGGTTTGTCCAATGGTTAAAATCTGTCACTGTTCTAGTACCGGCACTCTTGTATTCCAAAAAAAAAGATAGTTGTCTTTGTAGAGTATAGCAACGGCCAAACATCCATGGGTTTAGGTAGTTGCGTCTAATCCTACTACAAAAGGACTTTTATCTACGTAAATGTACTGTCACTAAAAGTCAAGTTTTTTTTTTGTAGTGGGGGTGAGGAACAAAAGTTAGAAAGAATTGAAATAGTGGGACCAAAAAGCTAATTTTAAGATAGGGATAGGGTACCAAAACATTAGAAAAATGAATGTAGTGAGGGTCCGCCCTTGCTATAACTTTTGCTGCTCAACAGGTGAGCCAATATTCATGGCAGCACCAACAAAAATCACCATGTTGTAACTCTAAGAGTGCCAAGGTTTCTTAAGAGGTCCCCGTGCCATAGTTTGTGCTTTACCAAATCGTCTGATTTACAAATATTTCACTTCAGTGATGCATATTGGGGAGGGTGTGTTGATACTAGAAGATCCATTTCTGATTATTGTTTTTTCATTAGAAGTTTAGTAATAACATGGAAATCAAAGAACCAGCAAAAAATTTCATGTTCATCTGTAGAAGCAAAATATACAGCCTTAGCCTCAACAACCAGAGAATTGAAATGGATTTATTTCTTGCTTCACAAATTTAAAACAAAATCCTTCTAGATTTCCAATTCTCTATTGCAATAACCAAAGTGCATTACTCATCATCTCTGCCAATCTTTATTTCTTGAGCGAACCAAGCATGTAGACATTGTTTGTTTGTACATTTCATTTGGCATTTGACATAGTTAGATTGCACTAGAAGTTAGCTTATGTTTTACATTTCATTTGGCATTTGAGTTTCATTTTGCGCTCTTATAGTTGGTTAGAGTAGATATGATGAGCTGATATGTACATAAACTCAAACGATGTAGTTCATCCAATTCCTTAATAAATCAACCATTTTTCTAGTTCTAGAGGTTTGTTAAATGTGTGTTAAAGAGAGTATTGATAAAGGAAATTGGCGATATTCAACCATATCTCGAAGTGTAAATACCGTCGAATGATCTTGGAATTTATAGTAATAAAAATAACTTCTAGTCAAAATTGTTAGTTAGAAGAAATAACTTCATTTTCAATTGCACGATCATAGTTGAATAATTGGAAATGGTAGGTAGATTTTGTAAAATTCAAATTCTTTGCAAGTAATAATATATAATGGTGATATTTGGTGAGGATTAATGGTGATTTTTGTGGTGGTTAATGGTAGTTTTATGTGGTGGTGGTGGTGCTGGTTTTTGTGGTGGTGCTTGTGAGAATTTTTTGTGGTGGTTAGTGGTGGTTTTTGGTGGTGGTTATGTTTTTTTTGTTTTTTTTATGAGTTTGTTGTTAATGGGGTTTTCAAATATTTAGGTGGTGATTTTACCTGTGCTTAACTGCGCGCTAAACTGCAGAAGAGAAGCAAAGTGCAGTTACACGGGTTTTTGGAAGGTTTGATGGTTATTTTGGATGAGTTTTGCAATGATTTGGCACAAGAATTGTTTCTGCTATTGCTCAGACGTTTAAACTTTGGTTTTTGGAGTTGACTTTTTGGTTTATTGGTTTCGGGGGCCCTCAATGGAGGGTGTTTTTGGTTTATTTGTAGAAGTTTGTATTTGATGCATGGATATTTGTTTGGGTGTTCCACATATATACGGCACACTTTTCCTTTGTATATTCCCTCTTAAGTCTCCTAGCCAAGCATTCCTTGTGCTTGCTAGGATTCTTTGCATTTTAAATAAACTTCATTTTAGCTTCTTAAAAAAAATAATATATAAGTCATGGAAGACTTTTTTCATGAATGATTTTTGTATATCCATTTGGAATCTAACTTTATCTCAAGTCCAAATATATAAGTTAGATTTAATACTCTTTTTTTTGTATGTCATGCTTACTTCAACTACATAAGTTGACATATAAGAACAGGCTCATAAGTTGACATATAAGATAACTGCCGGCTTCATAAAAAAACTATATGCACTGCCAAAATAATACTCTTCAATTGTTTTTCTAATGTTTTTTTTGACATCATCACGCTTTTTAATTCACTTTCTCCTATCAATAGAAATTTAAATGCGACACTCAAGAACACTTAGATGAGATGGCGCGGGTCTCTTCTACCTTAACCAAGGTCCTGGGTTCGAATCTAGCATTGCCGCTCATTTGGGTTCCACAAGACTCGAAGGATTCGTCTCACAGTTGCACGCGGAGGCTTAAAAATAATATTATGTAAAACATTCAAGAAATATAATTGAAAATATGTCACAACATAGTTAAAGTACAAAAAATATCACTCCACAATATAAAATATATGCAACCGAGGTATCACTTGTTTCAGTGCGCTACAATTTGTCTATATTTATGTGTACATAGAGTTGATGCTATTCACTAAATTAGAAAGAAAAAAAAAGTTATTCCACCTTGTTCTCTTGTTTCTTTTTTAATTTACATGGATCTTCAAACAATTTTCCCTTTCACCCTTTTTTCCATTTTGCTCTTATCCATCATTGTGACACTAAAACTAAAGAAAAAAAACAAGAAAACTGACTCAATTCCAAATATACCACCAGGGCCATGTAAGCTACCTATCATAGGAAATATTCATAACCTTATTGGCTCTCCACCACATAGAAAATTAAGAGAATTATCAAAAAAATATGGCCCTTTAATGCATCTTCAACTTGGTGAAGTTTTCTTTACTATAGTTTCCTCAGCAGAATATGCTAAGGAAATAATGAAAACTCATGATGCTATATTTGCATCAAGGCCTTTAACACTAACCTCAGAAATAATGTTTTATGATTCAACAGATATAGCTTTCTCACCCTATGGTGATTACTGGAGACAACTTAGAAAGATTTGCACCGTAGAACTTTTAGGTATAAAGCGTGTTCAATCTCTTTGGCCAATCAGAGAACAAGAGATGAATAATCTAATTCAAAGGATTGCTTCTGATGAAGGAAGAGTCATCAATCTTTCTCAAGAAGTTATATCAATGATGTATACATTTACTTCAAGGGCTGCATTTGGCAAAAAATATATGGAGCAAGATGAGTTCATATCATTGGTAAGAGAATTGTTGCGAATAAATGGAGGTTTCTATATTGGTGACTTGTTTCCTTCGGCAAAGTTCCTTCAAAACATCACTGGGAGGAGATCTAGGCTTGAAATGTTACATAAAAAAGTTGATAAAATACTTGAGAAGATCATCAATGACCATAAAGAAACAAAGTCTACAACAAAACAAGGTTTAGTTGAAGGAGAGGAAGATTTGATTGATGTTCTTTTGAAATTTGAGGAAGATAGAAGCAATGATCCGGATTTTTGCTTAACGAAGAGAAACATCAAGGCTATAATCTTGGTAAGCATTATATCTCTTTTTCAAAATCATTTCAAAAACGGTTTATTTAATTTCGGGTCTGTGTGGATTAACTTATAATTTAAATTTATTTACAAACATATGCACATGTGAGACTATTTGGAAGAGTTTATAGAAATAAATTATAAAATATCTGTTATAGCTTATTTCGATTAGCTCTCCAGATTAGCTAATGGGAAATAGCTTATATCTTTTATGAAAATTATTTGACTTGACTTAGTTTTTTGTGACAGAAATTAACTTTTACATAAACACTTTCATGATAGGCATTTATGCTATAAAATTTAACGAAGTTGTTTATCTAAACATAACTTTGTAGTCTATAGCATGAAATTGAGTAGACCTTTGTTTGATATGGTTTGGATATATTTGGATACAGATTATTTGAAAAATTATTTGCAAAAATAAAGATCAAAATTAATTTTAAATTACCGGTGGTAAAACAAATCAAAGTCATCAAACCAACCCGTACAACCAAAATGGGTCGTCGATGATGGTTCCGATTCATTTAACCACCCAAGTCTATTTGCTAAAAAAGTTTGCACCAATTTAATTTTATATTCTTTACATATACTTTTCAGGATGTTTTCATTGCTGGAAGTGACACAGCAGCACATACAATTAACTGGACAATGGCTGAAATGATGAAGGATCCAAGAGTATTGAAAAAAGCACAAACTGAAGTTAGAGTGATTATCGAAAAAAGAGGAAACATAGATGAAACATCCATTACTGAGTTAAAATACTTGAAATCAATCACGAAAGAGGTATTAAGATTACACCCTCCTGCTCCTCTTTTAATTCCAAGGGAGTGTGGACAAGATTGTGAGATTGATGGTTATCACATACCAATCAAAAGTAAGGTGATAATCAATGCTTGGGCGATTGGAAGGGATCCAAAATATTGGGCTGATCCAGATAGGTTTTATCCGGAAAGGTTTATTGATAGTTCTATTGAATATAAAGGAACTAATTTTGAGTACATTCCATTTGGTGCTGGAAGGAGAATTTGCCCTGGTTTAAACTATGGTATGGCAAATGTTGAATTGGCTATTGCTTTGTTATTGTGTCACTTTGATTGGAAACTTCCTAGTGGAATGAAAAATGAGGATTTGGACATGACTGAGCTATTTGGAGCTTCTGTTATAAGAAAAGATGACCTATACTTGATACCAATTACATATACTCTATTGAAGTAGGGCTGATAAATGTGAAGTTTCCATTGCATGGAAAGGTTTGGGAATAAATTTTTTATAATCTTGTTCGTGGGAGCTGTGTGGTGGCCCAAACTTCATGTTATTGTCAATATATGTATATGTATGAAGAAAATGTTGATAATAATTTGTTTTTATTATGGTTCTATAAAAAATTATTGACTTAAATGCCCTTTTGATACCCCTATTTTAAAATTAAGCTTTTGGGTTCCCTATTTCAATTTTTAATGACTTTTGATTCCCCATCCCCACTACAAGAAACTTTAGTTTTAGTGATAGTAAATTTTTCTAGGTAAACGTCCGTTTACCTTAGGTATAGCTCTAAGACCTTTAATATTTATACCTACAGTTAAAATCCATAGGTAAAACAAAAACAATGTTTTGTCCAACAGGTAAAGTCCGTCATTGTTCGGGCTCCCTCACTCTTGTATTCCCAAAAAATATTATTCGTCACTGTAGACTATAGCGAATAGCCCAACATCCATGAATACAGGTAGTTGCGGCTAAACCTACGGGTTAAGGTACCTAGAAAAATTTACTGTCACTGAAAGTCAAATTTTATATTTTTGGGGGGTGGGGGTCAAAAGTTAGAAAAAAATCTAAATAGATGGACCAAAAAGCTAATTTTAAGATGAGTCCAGGTGTACCAAAAGTTTTTAAAAATGATTATAGTAGTACCAAAGTGCATTTAATTAAGCCAAAATTATTTTTGGTAGAAATAAGAACAAAATATTTAATCTATCTCGTGATATAGTAGATATTGCAAATAAGATTTTAACCAGTTTAGAAAATATTCTTTCAACAAATGCAAAAACAGCAATAACATGAATAATTAATATTATTATACAAGTTATTAATCTATTAGAAAAACAATTAAATTTCTCCAAAGAATTGTCATGTTTTAGGTATGTTTCAAGAGCTTTACATTGTACTTTTGGATCCCTGTTAAAGAGTGATCTAAGATCAAAGATATAAAAACTATAATGTAGTTGTGTTCGTCAAGAGGAATTTTCATCAGAATATATATACTTTTTTTTACGAATTGGGCGTTTTTAAATTAACACACTCAATCACTATTTATATGCATTACGTAAGTACATAATTTTTTTTTTATATTGCGCTTAGGGTCCGTTTGGTTCGAGAATTAGGAGGGGATGTGAGGGGAGGGAAGGGGAGGGATTTTAACGGAGGGGAGGGGAGGGGAGACATTTTAATTAAAAACGTGTTTGGTTCGCAAGGGGAGGGGAGAGGATTTTAAAATTATTTTACTGTTTTACCCTTAAACTTAATTAAAGAAAAGAAACTACTTGATATTACAATTTGAGAGACCATCCAATGACAAACACACATCTAAGCTGCTTATTTTATCTCAAACTGGCTCATATATTTTCCACAACAAGACATGAATCAGTGAATTAACATTGAAAAAAAATGGATCAACAAGCAATAATAAGTTGAATTAAAATAAGATAATAATAATAATAATAATAAGGTCGTTGACATCAACAAAGTAGTAGTAGGAGTGGTTTTTAGATGTAACAAATAAGAGTGATAGATAATATAATAATAAAAGTTGTTACAAAAAAAATATAACAAAATAATAATAAGATTGTTACAAAGATAATATAATCTAATAATAATAAAAGTTGTTACAATGTTAATATTGAGATTTGAAATTAATTTAAGGATAATTATGGCAATGCAATCAAATTTTAAAAAGATTTACTCCCCTCCCCTCCCCTTCTAAAAATTGAACCAAACACTTCAAATTAAAAATCTCCCCTCCCCTCCCCTTCCCTCCCTTCCAAAACTCTCGAACCAAACGGACCCTTAGTGATAAATATTTGGCAAGTGTACAAAATTCAATCGAAGTAATAAAGAATTCGTATCCACGAGGACTGTACTTAACTTCTACTTAGCAATTTCATTATTAAAAAGGATGTATTAAATTCAATGGTACCCTAGGCAGTTGAGTTGATATTTGTAACATAAATGGATTAAAAACAATAAAAGATTGGTTTTAGAAAATTTGAGCGAAGCATGGTTAAGACTTTCAAATCCTCTGATGTTCTCCTATGCTAATTTGCACTACTAATTCAAGCAATGGTTATCTAGTTTCACAACAGATTAACAAGTAACTCTACCCAATCTCTTGACCTTTAATTCTCCCTGCAAGTGACAATCCCTTAATCTCTTAAGTGAATTCGAAACCGTTGGAGGTTTTAACAGAACGTTAATCCCTATGTCATAACCTAATAATGATCTATCTCTAGCTTGATTACTTAAGTTAAACTTATTACCTAGTTCAGAGTCAAAAGCCAGGGTTAATGGTCATTCAATCTCTAAGATCAATTTTGCATATTCATAAACCTAGGGTTAGTAGTCGATGATAAACATACAAAAAGCATTAAACATAAAGTAATATGAATTAGACTTTAATTGATATTCAAAGGAGTTCAACATCTAAGTCTCAACCACAGAGAGATTAGTTACTCGTAGCTAAAGTACAAGATAACTAACATAAAAACAAGGATTCATACATGTATTGGATGATTAACTATGAGTTGTGATAGTTGCCCACCAGATCTGCAAAACTTCTGCTCCAAAATATGTCATAGGTCTCAAAATTCGTGAACCGCTATTCTGAAAATGCACTTTTCCTTATATAAGCCTGTCAAAATCGGCGGCCGAGCCCCATAAATCGGTGGCCGAGTCATTAGACGCGTGGCCCATTATGAGAATTCGGTGGCCGAAAATTGTTGAAGCAAAATGTTGATTTTAACAGCAAATTCGGTGGCCGAATGGTGTGGATTCAGTGGCCAAATTCTGAATGTTCAAAACTCCAATTTTTGTCCTTTTGTGGCTTGCAGCTCCATGAATTACAATGAATATCTCCTAAAATTGCATAAAAAATGCCTACTAAAAGAGTAATGACAGAGTGTCATCACTTAGCTTTAAATTCCTAATTGAAAAACAACAAATATTGCGGCACCTGAATATGAAAATTTGAAGCTCACAAGAATAGATAAACAGTGTGCAAACGCAACGATGACGGTGAATGTGAAAACTTAAATTAAGTTTGGTCGTAGATGACTGTGCAGCAACCGTCCTCTATTTTGATATAAGCAAGTAATTTTGATATATTTTACGAATAATTTAACCTTCTCTTTAGGTTGTTTTGATATACTCCGTCCATCTTAAATTATAAGAAAAAAAAACCCATTTTCTTTGTCCTAAATTATAAGCATAAACATCCCATTTTCTTTGTTAGCGTAACTATGAATGCTTGTCACACGAGCAACAGAAAATAGAAGTAGTTTAGGGTTTTTACAGTTTTGTGATTTTGGTAATTTTGAGAGAATGGGAAGGAAGAGTAAGATGATAGAATTGAGTAAGTAAAATTGTTATTGATTCTACAAGTGAATTGGCTTATATACAAGTTTATGATAAGTTGCTTGATGTACAAGCAAAGTAACAAACTCTAACAACCATAAGTTAAATTCTAGGAAACTTGTAACTAATCAAATAACAAACTAAAAATAATGTGATTAATCAACAAAACATGATTACATCACTAACAAACTTGAATTAACAAACTAACATCCTCCTTTAATTCAATTTTTCACTTCATTCATGCCAATCAAACTTCTTAGTTTGATGAACTTGTCAACCTTCAATGGTTTTGTGAATATGTCTGCAAGCTGCAGCTCAGTGGAACCTTTGTTCACTTGCTCCCTCAGAAAATGGAACTTAGCTACTCTGTGTTTGCTCCTTCCATGCAAAACTCGATTTCTTGCTAAGCTTATTGCAGATTTGTTGTCTATGAACAACGCTACTAGTATTTTCACTTCTATCTCCATACCCTTGAGTATATTTTCAAGCCAAACTGCCTGACATACTGCCATACATCCTGCAATATACTCAGATTCACAGGTTGACAATGCTACAATTAGTTTCGTCTTAGCACACCATGAAATTGGAGCATTCAGAAACTTGAATTGGTGCCATGAAGTGCTTTTCCAATCCTGCTTATCTCCACACCAATCAGCACCAGAGTATGCTATCAGCTCCATAGAATTTCCATTCAAACACTTAGGAAATAGGATGTCATACTGTAATGTTCCTTTGATGTATCTCATCACTCTTTTGGCTACTAGAAGATGAGATGCTCTTGGTCCACTCATGAATCTACTGATTATACCAACTGCATATGCAATATGAGACTTACTATTGCATAGATACCTTAGTGATCCAACTATTTGTTTGAACAGTGTAGGATCCACATGTTCTTCTTCTTCATTCATCACCAGTTTCATATTTGTCTCAGCAGGTGATGATGATGGATTGCAGTTCATCATAATGAACCTCTTCAATATATCAGATGCATACTTCATTTGATGCATCACCAGTCCCTCTGCAACTTCAGTAAATTCCATTCCTAGAAAATATGTCAAGTTTCCTAAATCTGACATTTCAAACTCATTCATCATCTGAGTTTCGAATACTTCTATCTCTTTCACATCACTTCCAGTCACTATCAAGTCATCAACATAGAGACATATAATTAATTGATTACCTTCAATTCCTTTCTTCACATATACACCATATTCAGACTTGTGTTTGACAAATTCTTGCTGCACTAGAAAATTGTCAATTCTTTTGTTCCAAGCTCTTGGTGCCTGCTTCAATCCATATAGTGATTTGTTTAATCTGTACACTGTATCCTCCTTCCCTTTGATTTTGAAACATGGTGGTTGTGTTACATATACTTCTTCATCTAGAGGACCATTTAGGAAAGCAAATTTTACATCCAAATTATACATTGGCCAGTTTCTTCCACAAGCTATAGCAACTATCAATCTCATAGTCTCCAATCTAGCAACTTGAGCATATACTTCAAAGTAATCCATACCAGGCTTCTCCATGAATCCCCTATCAACTAATCTAGCTTTGTGTTTGGCTACTTCACCAATTGGCTTCAGTTTCAACTTGAAAATCCATTTCACATCTATTGGTTTCTTTCTAGCAGATAGTTCAGTTAGTTCCCATGTGTTATTTCTGTTAATTGAATTCAACTCTTCAATCATAGCACTCTTTTACACTTCTTCATTCAATGTTATTTCATAGTTGTTTGGTTCTGCATCTGCTAATAGTGAAAAGTGGACAAATTCCCCTTCCTCATTGACTTGATTATCATGAGTAATTTCATGTCCAACTAGCCTTGTGGAAACAAATCTTTGCCTGACTGAAGTTCTAGTGGCTTGGTTCTCATCAACAGGTACTTCAGCTTGAACTTCAGTGTTAAGTTGAACTTGTTCAACTTGATCATCTTTTTCAATTATTGTGGGAACTGTATGACTGAAACTCTTCTCTTTCTTATTCCAATCCCATACTTCATTCTCACAGATTTTAACATCTCTACTAACTACTATTGAATGAGTTAGAGGATGATATAATCTGTATGCACCAGTTTCATGATAACCATCAAGTATCATAGGTTCACTCTTATCTCCCAGTTTTCTTCTCTTTGCATCAGGGATATGCATATAGCATAATGAAAAAAAAACTCTTAAGTGTTTAGCTGACTGCTTGCATCCTGTCCAGATTTCTTCAAGGATTTGATCAAGTTTCTTAGTGGGGCATCTGTTCAAGATGTAAGCTGCAGTTCTTAATATTTCTCTCCAAAATGTATTAGGCATCTTCTTCAATTTGATCATACTTCTGGTCATGTTGAGCAGGCTTCTGTTTCTTCTTTTAGCCAAACCATTATGTTGTGGAGTATAAGGAGCAGTGACTTCATATACAATGCCATTATCTTCACAAAACTTCTCAAACACCTTTGAGGTGTATTCACCACCACGATCAGTCCTTAAAACCTTAATAGATTTTCCACTTTGCTATTCTACTAAGATTTTAAACTTCTGAAACATATCAAATGCTTCACTTTTGGCCTTAATCAGATATAACCAGAGTTTTCTGCTAAACTCATCAACAAAACTGATGAAGTGTTTGTTGCCCCCTAATGAAAGAACGTCTAAAGGACCACATATATATGAATACACAACATTGAGTAGCTCCTTTGATCTACTAGCAGTGCTTGAACTGAATGCATTTCTAGGTTGCTTACCCAACAAGCAAGTGTCATAAATTGTGTTAGGTATGTCAATTTTAGGTACTCCCAGAATCATTTCTTTATCAACTAATTGATTAAGAGCTCTAAAATTGAGATGACCAAATCTATAGTGCCATAACCAACTATCTTCATCTTTTACCATAGTAGATAAACAGTTCAATTCTACAGCTTTCATATTGGTCTGAAAAGTTCTATTCTTTTCAAGAGGAGTTTTCAATACTAACCTTTGATGTTTATCAAACAACTTCAAAGTGTTATCCTATACTTTCTGAATGAATTGACAACCACTAAGTAAATTGCACTGCATTCAAGGGACATAGAGAACTTCTTCAATAATTGCCATTTTCTCATTCTTTCCTTCAATAGAAATCTTCCCCATTCCTTCTACAATTAAGTTTCTATGATCTGCAAGCTTCACCTTTGTATTTCTTCCAGGATCCACTTCTCTAAACCAAACCTTATTTCCAGTCATGTGATTAGAACAACCAGTATCTAAGAACCAACTTTCTGAGTTGCAGCTCTCATTACTAGTTGTTGTAACCATCATGAATAATGACTCAGAGTCTGAATCATCTTTTGCAATCTTAGCTTGTTCTTCATCATTCTGAAGTTGTTTTCCCTTACCAGACTAACATTCAGAAGCAAAGTGTCCAAATTTATCACATTTGAAACACTGAATCTTCTTCTTATCAAAAATTTTCTTCTTTTGATTAGAGTTTCCTTCCTTTGAAGATTCACCTTTATCAGATCCCTTGTTCTTGACTTTAGACCAGTTTCCTCCCTTAGTGTTATTCTTCCCTTTCTTTAAGTTCTTCCTATCATAATCATCCTTCTTGATATAGTTTGACCTTGCAGGGCTTGTTGAATTGATCTTTCACAACTTATTTCTGAAACCATCAATTCATGAGCTTCTAATGAACTTTGCAGCTCCTTAATCTTCAAGGTTTTCACATCTTTTGATTCTTGAATTGCCACCACAATGAAATCAAACCTTGATGATAATGTCCTCATTATCTTCTCAACAATTTGTTGATCAGTCATAGCTTCACCACAAGCTTTCATCTGATTCACAAGATTGATGAGTTTGGAGATTTATTCAGTAATCTTCTGATCATCCTCCATATGCATAAGCTCAAACTTCCTTCTCAATGACTGAAGCTTAATCAACTTCACTTTATCATCACCTTCATGGTACTTTGAAAGAATATCCCATGCTTACTTTGAACTAACAGTTTTTTAGATTCTTTCAAAATTAGCTTCATCAAGACTTTGTTGAATCAAGAACAATGCCTTGCAATCTTTCTTCTTCATATCCTTGTGTGCGTTCCCTTGCACTTATGTGGCATTCGCAACTAAATCAACAACTCCATTCTACACAATTTCCAACAAATCTTGTGCTCCAAACAGATTCTTCATCACTACACTCCATCTTTCCCAATTGTGTGCTTCAAGAATTGGAAGATGAGTGTTGAAACTACTGCTACCATTCATGAGGCTTCCTTCGGCGTTCCTTCCTTGAATTTTCGTGATTGAAGATCCTAACTACCTCTTAAAACGAAAGCACAGGCTCTTGATGCCAATTTGTTAGCGCAGCTATGAATGCTTGTCACACAAGCAACAGAAAACAGAAGCAGTTTAAGGTTTCTAGGGTTTTTATAGTTTTGTGATTTTGGTGATTTTGAGAGAATGAGAAGGAAGAGTAAGATGATAGAATTGAGAAAGTAAAATTGTTATTGATTCTAATAATGAATGTACAAATGAATTGGCTTATATACAAGTCTATGGTAAGTTGCTTGAACTACAAGTTAAGTAACAAACTCTAACAATCATAAGCTAAATTCTAGGAAACTTGTAACTAATCAAATAACAAACTAAAACTTATGTGATTAATCAACTAAACATGATTACATCACTAACAAACTTGAATTAACAAACTAACACATTTCATTCAATCATTTGGGTTCATCGTTTTTTTATTCCTTCTGCAGATATTTGTTAAAGGGGTTAAATTATATACTGAAATATAAGTTTGGTCCGTGATGCAACAATTTTTGTTTGGAACTATATTCTATCGCTACTTGCTTTTGTCATTTTCTTGCTATGATTCTTGTGTTAGTTGTCCAATTCGAAGCATATGTTCATATTTTAATACTTTTGATTATCCAAAAAATAAAATAATTCCCTCAAAAAAATAATAATAATAATTACAACTTTCATAGGATTATGTGAAGAGTTGGTAGTTTTCAGTAATCTAAAATAAGAAAGATGTAAGTTAGCCGTCTGCACCACTTGATTTTAATTAAAAATTTAAATAGTATTAATCAAAAGTTAATTTTATAACGTTGTTTCTAAGCAAACATAAGTTTTATAGTTACTAAAGAAATTCCTCCATGTAAAAGTGAAACTTTAGTAAAAGCAAGATGTAATATTCCATCAAATCCCGTTTAAGTTGGAAAAAACAAGAAATATCAAACAACTTTAACTTCAGTTTTATAGTAATAATTTTAAACATTATTCTCAGTAACTTTTAGACCTCAAAAAAGTAAGATCAAACGAATACTTAGAAACACAGAAGGATTTGGGCCACCAGAAAGAGTTCACAAAATTAATTCTAAATTTTTTCCATATGCAACTTTTCAGCACTGCTGATAAGTGATTGGAATCAAGCACAGATCATCTTTTTTTACAACAGCTGCTCCAAATAGCTCAGTCATATCCAAATCTTCATTTTTCATTCCATTTGGAAGCTTCCAATCAAAGTGATACAATAACAAAGCAAGGGCCAATTCAACATTTGCCATACCAAAGTTCATGCCTGGACAAATTCTCCTTCCAGCACCAAATGGAATGTACTCAAAATTAGTTCCTTTATAATCAATAGAACTATCAATAAACCTTTCAGGATAAAACTTATCCGGATCAGTCCAATACTTTGGATCCCTTCCAATTGCCCAAGCATTGATTATAACCCTACTTTTGATTGTTATGTGATAACCATCAATCTCACAAGCTTGTCCACATTCCCTTGGAATTAAAAGAGGACCAGGAGGGTGTATTCTTAATGCCTCTTTGATGATTGCTTTCAAGTATTTTAATTCATCAAAGCATGCTTCATCAACTTTTCCTTCTTTATTGAATGTCACTCTAACTTCTGTTTGTGCTTTCTTTAATACTTTTGGATTCTTCAACATTTCAGCCATTGTCCAGTTAATTATAGTTGCTGCTGAGTCACTTCCAGCGATGAAAACATCCTGAAATGTATATTTAACCTTATATAATTAAAGGGAAAATGCTAACAAATGCTCTTACGACATTTGTTAAGAAGTTCAAAGTGAAAACTTTATGTTAAAAATTGTGCATTTGTTACATTTAAATTTTAAAATATGTTATAAAGTCAAATAATTTTCATATAATCTACAAGCTATTTTCATATGCTATTCTGGACAGTGAAGAGCTTAGGGAAAAAAACTATTAGAGATATGTCATAAATAATTTCTGTAAGCTCTTTGAAGATACTCACAAGTGCTTATGTTAGTAGATAAATTCAAATGAGTTAATCCAGACAGACCCTAAATTAATATAAACTATTTAAGAAACATTCAAGCATGGAAACATAATTATTCACAGGGATATGATTTTGAAAGAGAGTTACGATGCTTACAATGATTATAGCCTTGATATTTCTCTTAGTTAAGCCAAAATCCAGATCACTGCTGCTAACATCTTCAAACTTCAAGAGAACATCAATCAAATCTTCCTCTCCTTCAAGTAAACCTTCTGTAGTTCTAGACTTAGTTTTTTTATGGTCATTGATGATCTTCTCAAGTATTCTGTCAACTTTTTTATGCAACTTCTCAAGCCTAGGCCTCATCCCAGTGAGGTTCTGAAGCCACTTTGCCGAAGGAAACAAGTCACCAATAAAGAAACCTCCAAATATTTGCACTACTTCTCTTACCAATGATATGAACTCATCTTGCTCCATGTATTTCTCGCCAAATGCAGCTCTTGAAGTGATTGAATACATCATTGACACAACTTGTTTAGAAAGATTGGTTACTCTTCCTTCTTCCGAAGCTATCCTTTTGACGAGATTATTCATCTCTTGTTCTCTGATTGGCGAGAAGGATTGAACACGTTTTATACTTAAAAGTTCAACAGTACAAATCTTTCTAAGTTGTCTCCAATAATCACCACAAGGTGAAAATCCTATATCTGTTGAATCATAAAGCAATATCTCTGAGGTTAGTGTATAAGGCCTTGATGCAAATGTAACATCATGTGTTTTCATTATTTCCTTGGCATATTTTGCTGAGGAAACTATAATGAAGAAAACTTCACCAAGTTGAAGATGCATGATAGGTCCATATTTTTTTGACAATTCTCCTAATTTTCTATGTGGTTGAGAGCCAATAAGATTATGTATGTTTCCTATGATTGGTAGCTTCCATGGCCCTGGTGGTATATTTGGAATCGAGTCAATTTTCTTGATTTTTTTCTTTACTTTCAGTGTCACAATGATTGAGAGGAGGAAAATGGAAAAAAGGATGAAAGGGAAAATTGTTTGAACATTCATTTAGATGAAACAGTGGAGTTTTTCTAGTTTAGTGTAGAACATCAATCCTATGTTCACACACACACACACACACACACACACACACACATATATATATATATATATATATATATATATATATATATATATATATATATATATATATCTACACACACACATTGAAACAAGTGATTCCTTGTATTTTATATTGTGCTATGAATTTTTCTTTTGTACTATAACTATGTGGCGACAATATTGTAAAATAAATTATAAAGACATATTGTTAACTATATTTCACCTATCTGTTACATAATATTATTTTATGATATATTTTCACATTTTGAGATATGATTGACCTCAGTGGAAAACATTATCAATACACAATTTTTATTTATTATTATTAGAAAAAAACCTTTTTATTGATATATCAATACACTCGTAAACACACTTTTTTTAATGAAATATTTAGTTGGTCACATATAGTTGGAAACTAGTTGTACTTGTTGAAACAGAAAATATAAAAGAAAATAAATTAAATAAAGAGAGTAAACTTGGGGTTTGCAAGTTTGGTTTGATTGTGCAAAATAGTTTAGTTTTAGTAACGGTTTTTTATTGCAAAACTTATCAGTGGTTAGAATTCTCCGAATCCCCTCTATTTCCTTGTTGGTTTAAAGACAAGTAATTATCAATTATGAGAAAAGAGTTTTATTTATGTGATGAGTACGTGGGATTGTTATCTCCCTCTAGCAGTCAAGTTGCACCTGCTGATGACAATAAGATTATATGCACTCTACGGGTCTAGGGTCCTCAATCCTAAAGGGACTGCATGCCTATGTAAGATTGTTAGAGTGAAGTCTTACTCTTCTAGAGGTAATTGAAACATAAAAAAATATTGGTATTACTAATTGTCATCTAAAGCCTCTAACTTCCTCAATGAATTTTAGAAGTACATCATATATGTATTCTTACCTTAGTAGTTCTGCAAGCAGGCATCCATATGCCGTCTACCTTATCAAGTGGAAAGAATTAAGTATATAATGCATCGTCCGAAAAAGAGTGACCGTCCTCAGGATCACTGTATGCGTCCCTTGTTTCTGTGATCAATTGAGATTCTTAGGTATGTCACACTCCCTAAAATTCTTAAAAACATGAAGACTTTTTCATATAAAAATTAAATAGATTTTATAAAATAATTGAATAAAAGATTTGAACTAAATTGATCCAATAAATAAAAACTTAACATTTATCATCCTTTATGACCTCTGTTCCTTGAATGTTACGAGTACATTGGTGGTTTCCCAGGATCGGGTTATCGACCTATTGACAACAAGGAGGTTGGCGCCTCTGTAAGACACCACATCTTCCTTGGTTAAACCAATATTTATGACCAATTCTTCATACATGAGATCACAAGAGCTCCCCTTAATCAGTTAAAATCCTGGGTTTTCCTCGTAAGGTTTTTAACGAGGCAAATTATGACACAAAAGGATGTTGTACTCTTTTTCCTTCACTAGAATTTTTTTCCACCGGGTTTTTCTCTAGTAAGGTTTTGATGAGGCATATCCTTGATGGACATCCAATAAGGAGTGTTATGAATATCATAAGTGGATGTCCACAAACCCTTGTACTTATCACTTGTGACACAATATTACTTATCTTCTAAGTCACATATATTTGTACTTATTCTTAAGTAGTCAAGGGTTAAGTCATTTTATTGTACTTCTCTATAAATAGAGACCACATGTAACATAATTGTACACAACAAGAGAATAATATAATCCTCTTTCTTCTCTCTTTATTCTCTCTTCTTCTCTTTAATCTAGTTATTCTTATTCTTATTCTAATAGTTTCATAACATTACATGTGTTATTTGTATTGTAAATTGATGACATTGTTGGAAAGAGAAAAAACGAATTCAAAAGAGTTGGAAGAAGTTATTTTCTTTGTATATATTATAGATATATAAAATTCGAACGATGAAAGCTACAACTTCAAGATATAATCAAAAACTAAAGATGCCATTTTTCCGTTCTAGAGAGTCAAGCGAAGATGCGATTTTAAATTGTCTTTAATAAATTTTTGAGCAAGTTTGTACCAAAAAATAACAATAATTATGAGCAAGCTTTTTATGTTATAAGCAAAGTTTATTGATGAGGAAAGTTTCTTTTTTTGAGGAAGCTGAGATTTATCTTTAAAATTTTTCTCACAAGAGAAGTTGTAAATCGTGTAATTCAATTAGCTTACCTGTTCATAATACAAAAAATTAGCTTATTTATTCAAGGATTAAAAAATGCTGATGAGTGTTAGGTTAAGCAATATAATTAATTTAAAAAAATTGACCTATTTCCGAGACTAAATATAAGAATATATTTTTGAATATCCTTTTTTTCTTTCAAAAGATTAATATTCTCAATTTCACTTAAAATTAAAATATCTCCCTTTTGTAGTTTTGTTATTAAAAAAATCTCATTGTAAAAGAATCACTACTACCCTATATGATGATTATTTTTAATTCTTTGGAAAATTCATATGTGAAGTGAGACTTCTAAACTTCATATTTTTTTTACTAAATGCTCCATCTGTTTTAAATCATATGACGTTATGAACATTTCACAAGTTAAAAAATATAATTAATTTTTGTGTGGGAATGAGTTATTATGGATTGTTTTACAAAATTGTCCTTAACAAATGATATGAGAAAGATAAATGAAATAATTGAAATAAAAGAGAGTAATAAATAATTAAGGATATAATAGAAAAAAATAACATTAATACTTTATTGGTATTGTAAAGCGACATATAATTTGAGACAAATTTTTTTTCAAAGCGACATATAATTTAAAATAGAGGGAGTAATTATTTTGATTAGGTGGTCCACAATCTTTTTTTTTTGTCTTAACTTTTTGAGCAAGTTCTGATCTGTCTTTTTTGTCTTACAAAAACACGTAGCTAATCATGTGATTTAATTAGCTTATCTGTTCCTAAGACAAAAAGTGATTATGTTTGTCCAGGTATCTAAAAATACTTATGATTGATATATGTATATCTTTTGTTTTTAAAGAAATGATATTTGTACAATTATTTTTTGACAACTTTTATGACAATTTTCTTTTCCATTCTTACATTATATTTTTACTTTCTTCAAATTATTTTGGTTTCTATATCAATATCTATTTTTCTTTGTAAATTTATGGTTATTCCAAAAATTGTTGCATAATGATCGTTGAAATAAGACATCTTTTCTTAATACACATAACACTTTAGTTTGTTTAATTTCCGTTTTTCTTCCTCTATTACATCATTAATTTAACACATCAATTTTTTATCTATATCTTTTATGGTGTATACATGTCTAAAGGTGTCCACCAAACATATACTTAAAATATTTATCGAAACAGACGTTCAGTCCGTGATGCAGCCATTTTGTTTGTAATCATGTTCTATTGACCCATCAACCGCTAGTGCTACGTGATTTTGTCATTTCTTGCCTTGATTCTTTTGTTGCTTGTCTGTCTAAGTCGATGCATTGGTTCGTATTTTACTACTTTAGATAAAAAAAAATACTTTAAAAAAAAATTAGATTACACATATGAGGCTGTAAATTAACAAGTTACATCCCACTAAAATTCTTAAGGTGTAAGTTTGCACTTAAAATTAGGAATCATCATTATAGGAAATATTCTCAATCTTGTTACATCTAACTCACCTAGAAAATTAAGAGATCTTGCCAAAAAATATGGACCCTTGATGCATCTACAACCTGGTGAGGTCCTGATCTTTGCATCAAGGCCTCATCTTCTGGTCCTTGAGATAGTATCTTATAATTCAACTGATATAGGACCCGTTTGTTATAACTTTTTTCAAAATAGATTTTGGTAGTGTAATGTGATTTTGTTATAATTATTTTAACAAAGAAATTTTTCAGGAAAGTTTCAAATGAAAAATCCGTTTGAATAGTTTATCTTAAAATGTTATTCTAAGTATTTCATCATTTGGTTATAATTTTTTTTGATACTAAAATTTTGAAAAAATCTCTTAAAAAAAGCTATTTCAAATAGCTTTTCATAAAAACCATTTTTGAAAGATGTCATTTTGAAAAAAATATGTGATTTTTACTATGTAAAATCTCGAACAATGAATATTTAAATTAGTGAATGTCAAAATATCTTTTTTAACTTATATCAAATGAGTTTGAAATAACTTTTACTATTTTTGAGTAAATTTAAAAAAAATCCTTTTTAAAAAATACAAAGGAAAATTCATTTTTTTAGAATCTAAAACAAACGGGCCCATAGCTTTTTCACTTTATCACTACAACATAATTGAAATACAGTAACACTTGAAAACTATTACTAAATCAAGAAAAATGCTACTAATTAAATTTACTAACATTTGAACAATTGATAGGTAAAACCCATGTTACTAAAGAGCTTTAGTTACATTTTATAGTATTATCTGTAATATTCAAAAAGTGTCACAAAATGTTACATTATTGAAACATCTTTTTGTACCACCAGTAACAATAAAACAATGTTACTTTTATCATTTTTTAGAAGTTGTAAATAATATAGCGAAATTGTATAGGCTAAAATATTGTGAATTTACCAAAAATATGTTACTAACTGAAATAGATTAGAAAAAGTGGACTGTCTATAGGAGTTTTTGTACTCAATCTACCACATTAAATCCAGAAATCACATAACAAGTGTTTTTACGTAATCCAAGCGAATCACAATACTACATTTGGATCAACATGTAGATCCACCATCTTGGATAACATTACAGGGGAAATAAGATATCCTAACTATGCCTAGCAATCACTTTTTCACCACAATTTTCAACAAAAAAAAAACTAGCCATGTGGTCTAAGCAAGCTAATGCAACAAAAATCTTCTTGGCTTGCAACACCATCTTTCATAGCTTCTCTTGAAGCAACAAAAGTCTTCTAGCTGCAAGTATTTAGAAGGAATATGAGAACAAAAACAAAGTAAGAGTAAATTTGAGGTATAACTGATTGAACCAGATCCAATAATCACTAAAAAAATTGAGATATAAAGATGTAGTAGAATTTACCTTTACTAAAGATGAAGCAAGCAACACAATCCTATTGATTTAATTGTTGCAGCTTTCTGAACAGAGGAAGTATCTGATATTGTTATATTCCATGAAAGTAAAACTAATTCTACCAACCCCTAGCACAAAAAATAACACTACGCCAATTTTGACATTTAGTAGTGCCTATTTAATAGCATTTTTAAAGAAAGTGCTATTAAAAATCTGACTCTGGTACCTACAATATGTTAATTGTTTATGTAATTTTGTAATTTGGACAGTTTCTTTATGTTATCTGCCATCAATTATGTACATTATTACTCTTGTAAATCAATTTTGAGTTTTGAACACATCAAAACAAGTTAGTCCCTACTTTAATTTTAGTTGTAATTTGCACGTCGTTCTCCGTCGAAACCATTTAAAATATATGCACTCTTTCTGATTATATTATGAGTTTTGGGATGTCAATTTTGATTTGGTGATTTGAGTAAAGGAACTTATTCTGATTTAGTTATTTGATAATTCATTGTGTATGAAAAACATGGTTCTATTAGACCTGGGAATTGGTTTTTTGTGAACTTTGTTTGGTCTTGCAATTGGCCGGTGTTTATGTGTCTAGTTTTTTCGGTTCAGAGCTTGTTCAGTCCGTGTTGTGTCTGATTTCTGTCGGTGTTCCGTTTCTGCCGGAGGTTTTTGCATGTCAGCGTGTTCAGGTCAGCCTGCTCAGCCCAGGTAGAGGTGTTCTTTGCCTCAGAATTGTTGGATTGTTTTAGTGTCTTTAGAAGCCTTCATGTCTATATGGCATTATCAACCACCATTTTAGATGGCATTTCAAAACCAGTTCCAAGGTATTTCAAATAAAAAGCATTATAGCGTAATGGCATCCGACACCGATATTAATTTTGTTTACTTGTTTTATGATTGTGATGAAAGGCATTGCTTTTTACTTGTTGATTTGATTTATTAGTAGAAATTGTATGCATGTTCTTTGTTAAACTTATATTAATTTGATATTGATGTTGAGATTAAATATTGTTATATTATATGCACTGAAAGGGTATAGAGAAAGCTTGTTAATTTCATTAGGTATGTGGCTGAAACCATTTTTCTTTTACTCTAATTTGATATGGATTCAACCACATACCTAATTAAATACTTAGTTGTTATGTTCATTTCAGCCGAGAAAGAGGCGCCCACGTTACATATAAGTCTACCCCTATGAGGTCGCTGCCATGAAAAAGGAAACATGCCTGGGTGCCGTCGCTGCCCTATCTAGGTTGAAACAAAACTGGTGGAAGGTGCAGCTGCACCATGCGCATTCATGCTGCTATTCTGCGCATCTGTTATGTTGAGATGTGCTTCTGTTCTGCTGCGCGTGACTGTAGTGCTGTTGTGCGGATCTGTTCTGTTGTTATACACGTCTGCTCTGCTGTTCTGCACTTCAGAACAGCTTCCATTCGCTTCAGCAGTAGGGGTGTTTGCCAAATTCCAATCCTCCATGAGGTGCCGAGCTCTATCCACAACCTGTGCAACTGTCTCATTCTCGCCTTGCCAAAGTCGTAAATTCTGGTGCTTCCACAAGCTCCATAATAGAGCAGCAGTGCTACTTGCGTGGGTGCAGGCATGTTGCACTTCAGACCAAAGTCCGGCTCTAATCCAAACCTGCAAAGCGAAAGTGCAATAAAAGAAAACATGTTGCATATCTTCTAGGGGTCCTTTGCAGGTAACACAGTCAAGGGGACAATGGACTCCTTTATCTTAAAATGCATTTTTGTGTACCTTGAAATTGATAAAATAATAATATATATTTGAATATGATTTGATCATGTGATTCATAGTTTTTTCGTTTTGTTGTTATTTTTTCAACTGTTCATGCAAGATTCCTTTGAAATGATTAATTTTTTGTAGAGATTGGTAAGATTAAAATTTTCAAGAATGTATCTGTATATGTCAATGCACTGATATTTGTCCCACAACTTTAATTAATCTTCTCAAGACATTCTTTGATCATTTTATGTATGTCTACTGTCTAGTGAACATTTAAATACCAATCACGCCTAAGAGACACCATTACATGATCATAATTTGCTTTACATGTGACATTTGGGTGGGTTTTATCTCCTCTTAAGAATTTTTTGTTCTTCTATATGCATTAAATTTTCAGATTCTACACTACTTCAACTTGATGATACTCTTACTTACATTTTCACATTTCTAAACGTGCATTACAGTGTTGCTGTTCAACTCATTCAATTAAAAACAAAATGTGTACTCAATTTTCTAAACTTGCATATATGTTGTATTATCTAATTCAAGTTAATTTGTTTAGACATGCCTACTACTTGGTATTAATTGCAACTCTTACGTATAAAGGTTGGAAATTTTTTGGAATCTACCAATGCAATATTGGATTGAAGTCCTAAGTCCCTTCTCAACCATTTTTTCATAGCTATATTTATTTTGAAATTGAATTACACTTTTCACTCTATAATTTGGTATTATAGAAGAGTGAATCTGAGTTTATTGTAGCCCTCTTTCTAGGAATGAAAACACATCACGAAGAGCCAAGTATGAAGAAAAGTGGCAGAGTAAATGAGAAATAACATTAGGAATCAAAGTTGTTGCCCTCTTTCTTGGTATGAAAATGCATCACGAAGGCCAAGTATCTGTTTGTATCATTACAATTGTGAGATAAATAGATAGATAAGATTCAGGTCTTAAACAGCAGTTAAAAATCAAATTTATTTTTAACCCTGGATGTTTGAAGTATACTAAATTATGGATGCAGGTGTGGAAGTGGATGGATGATGGATCCTCGCATATAAGGAACCTGGCATTTAAAGGAATTTACTATTTGATTGAAAAAGGTAGCTAAGGAGCTTGGCATTTAAAGGAATGAGATGATAATGTACTGATATGTTATTTACTTTCTAGTCTTACTCATTATAAAAATGGATTCTTGATGCAAAGATGAACTAATTAATGATATAGTAATTAATTTTGTATTACTTAAATTGTGTAATTGGTTATTTTAGTTGTTGAGATGAATGTAATTTAACTTTGATCATTGATTATTGGTATATGACTTTGTATTGGTGTGTGACAGATTAAAGAACATACTTTAGCGTTGATGCAATTGCAAGTTTTCTACCTAGCCTTCACCATGTAATGGTAGGTCATCGTCGTCATGTTGATGGCTACATGACTGTTATAGTCCTATACACTATGCATTTATTTACACCAATATTGTTTTCTTCTCTTTATCTGTTAAAAAATTATTCATTTTTCACTCTTGATCAATTTATTATATGAAGGTAAAAAGCACATAATTTTATTTTGTATATATAGGAAGTTCTGGCACAGGTCCATCAAGGAAGCAGGATGTACAGAGGAGTTTTTCTTAGTCTTATCTAACTTTATGAAGGTACTAAAACAATATCTAGCTTGACTTTTTGGACTGTAATACTTAGGTTTTGTAAGCATTTAAATGAACATTTGCCATTCATTATTATCACTGACTCATCCTGACATTGATCCCTTTACAAAATAGGCACTACATGGAAGAAGATTTGGGTTCAATGAGCTTCAGAGTCTGGAGAAGGAGTTAGATATTACAGAGTACAAATTTTGTCTCTATAGTTTTATACTTCAATTTCCTTCTTTGTACAATGGAAAATTCATTATACAAATTATCAACTTATATCTGTAATTTTGAATTGTATTTAGTTTTTTTTTTCTGACAAATAAGTTGTATTTAGTTGTAAGGTTCTTTCACAATGAATGACATGTATAATTTTTAAAGAATATGGGATTTCTGGGAGCAAAGATACATACAGAACACACAACTTCATCCAATTATTGAAATTTAAAACACAGTCAACAAAGTTTTCTCATTTTACATACTAAATCAAACTCTTGAGCATCATAATCCAAATCAACAAAAAAAAAAAATAACAGCA
>Ga0228710_1001732_pt1 | contig 33354 bp, 22 predicted proteins | sample MedpolnodulmetaG_FD_177995 | JGI IMG/M metagenome (GOLD analysis project Ga0228710, IMG submission 177995) | Root nodule microbial communities from Medicago polymorpha collected in Santa Monica, California, United States - pink nodules | ecosystem: Host-associated > Plants > Roots > Nodule... | reverse complement strand
TTTTTTTTGTGTTTTATAACCCAAATTGGTGAAAAGGTAGTTAATTGAAAAAAACCTCATTTCGGATTATAAAATCCAAAACCCGAGGACATTTTTTAAATTTCAGAGGGCGCATGAGAAGTAAAGAGGATAAGAAAAGAAATTCGACAATTGCTTTTCTGACTTTCAATACTTCCTAAAAACACAAGTAAAAGACTAAAATACCCCCATCGGTAGTTAACTACCGCTGACTTATAACTAAAAAACACGCCGGCAGTTAACCGCTAGGCTTTTTGGTCATTTACTTGTGTTAATAAGACACAATGAATGTCAAAAAAACAATCTTCAAGAAATTCTCAAACCTTTCGTCATCATGACAAAGAACACCCTTAATTGGGCTAGCCTTGGCCCAATCATTATTTTAAATTTCCTGCATTTCAATTGGATGAAAATTGCTCTTCTCACTTCTATTTTTGCTCTCACACACCATGAAAATAACAAAACACCACACGGTAATTAAGCTCAGGCAAATGTTGTTGGGAACCGGGTGGTTTACTGTTGTTGAAGGTATTTTGGTATTTTTGTGATGTGTGAAGAACAAAAATGAAAGTTAAAAGAGGTGCTTTTCAATTAGATTGACAATTTTGATCAGAAAAATGGATTGTTCATTATCGGAGGTAGGGATTGTGTTTTTTTATGGAAAGGGAAAAAATTATGTTAAGAAAGATCGTGCATAAAATATAAGTCTGATTTATGGATAGAAGATAAAAATGTTGCAACTTGCAAGGCATCTCCGAATATGTAATTTAACATAAATGGGTTGTGCAGGTATATAACAAATTCACAATTCAAAAATATCAAAAGGTGGTAAGATGATTCTCCTTTCTCTGTGTATGCAATATTTTTTTGTAGGGTAGAAGAATGCATGTGACAATTTGGTGTCTTCAACTATTATCACTTTATTACATGTTATAGGTGTGTTACCATAAGAAACAAAAATTGCACATTGCAGGGCTTAGCGACATATTAATAGCTCACATGGAATAGTAGCAAAGGCCAAAAATAGTATCTCATAATAAGGTTATGTATTGAAATTATATTATTTGTAGGTTGGGTGTTCATAATATTCGTAGGTTTGATATAGTTTTGTTAGGACGGGGTGTTGGAATATTTTATTATTTTATTATATTTCAATATTATTATGTGGGCAAATATCGTAATAATAATTATATTAGCTATTTATCAATTTGGAGCCTTAATTGATTAGTGATCAAATTAAGTAATAAGACTTATTAGATTTAATTAATGGATATGAACTCAACATGGGTGGATGTCTGGATGACCCATTAACAGAATAATGGGAAACCCTAATGGCCTATACCGGACAAACTCTCTCTTCTCCCCATCTGAAGAGAACTTGAGGCATAAAGGTACCAGTTGAGGAAGAACCAAATCAGCCGCCGCTAACATTCTTGTTTGTTTCAGATCACCTCTCTCTGTTTACCGTTGCTGTTGAGAGGGTTGCTATGAAAGCTTAATCCAGGTATTCCTAATACCCTAATTCTTAATATCCTTGGTAAATCAAACATGTCGTAGATCTGATCATAATCATGTTCAATGTTTTGTTTGCTTCCGCTATTAATTCATAATTGTTGAACATGTTTTATGAAATCTGTTTTTATTAAGACCTAAGTTTCCAACATGGAGGTGTTGGAGGTTAAAGCCGCGTAGGAAGGGTACCTTTAGGCTTTAGCATAATGTGCTGTTCCATAAATATGGGACGGGGCAAGGGATCATGGGGAGGATATTCAAGGTATTAGGCGTGGGGAGGGAAGTTTTCTTACAAATTGGTTTGATAACCAATTGTCTAAGGAGTTTGGTGATGGGAGATACTTATTTTCGATTTGATCCTTTGTTGGAGGGAAAGAGGTTATGTGATCGTTTTGGTAGATTGTCTAGTCTTTTCAACAATAAACTAGTGTTGGTGGTAAATATGTGCAATAGGGTATTAGAGTTGATATTTAAATATGTGCAATTGGGTTTGTTTGTTAAGAGTGTGCAGGCATTTTAGAGAGCTGATTTTTAATCTGATACTAGTTTGGGGGTGAGTGTTAAAAAAGTGTAGTGGAGAATTAATTTTTCTAGCTGCGGATTGGTGGATTTCTTTGGCAGGTAATTGGTGCTTAGTAGTAACTGATATTTGATCACATGGAATATTATGCAGGGAGAATATGTATGTTTGGAATATGCCAATTTGTGTATGGATGGAAGATGTATTTCTAAAGGTATTAGTTACAACAATGATATTTAGACATCATAAATTCTTCAACATTCATTTAAATACTTGTTTGTTGGTGTTTTTGGTAAACTACAGAGCTAGTTTTCATTATTACAAACATGATCAAACTATAAATTCTAGGATATGTTGTTTCAGAAAATGCATAAATGTTCATCATATTCATAGGTTGCTTTATGAATACAACAATTTTTGTATGAAAGTAAAAGTCTTTTGACTGAAAGAAGTAAAGAAAAATGCAAATAAAAAAGCTTAATAGTTCAAACGCAAAAACTTAAATGTAAATTGCATTGCATGTAAATGTAAAGGTGGTTCGACAAATCAGTTTACATACATTTTGTATGACTCTTTTCTTTAGACGTCGGTACTTTGAGTGCTAGAATTCTATAAATGACTTGCGACCTGTTTTTCATATGAAAAACTATTGTTTATACATGGAAGAAATAACTGTAAAAAGTTAAATTGCCACGAGTTGCACTTCTTCCATCGAAAACGGTCTATTCCCCACTTCTCAATGAAAAATTGCTGCTTTTGAATTTGAATTCTTTTCCCCTTCGACAACAGCTGCTTGACTTCGACCAAACCCCTCTCTGAATCACCTCTTGTTGAACTTCAGAGCTATTGAACTCTTTCAAATGCTAAGTCCCAAACCATGCAGAAATCTTCATACTAGAGACAACATTTTTAAATCTTGAAAGAACAAAAGTAACTCTCATTGACTGCATTAATTGAGTCTGTCAAAATTACAAGTTAACAATACTTATTTTTTTCTTTATCTCTCTAATCTTATCACATTACTAATCTATCATTTATATCACATCATTTTTTTTAAAAAAAATTCTTTCCAAAACGTTGATTTTACGAGTTATGAGACCAAAATGAAAACAACAAATTAGTTAGGGGACCAAAAATCCAATTAAGCCAAAAATAAATTTGATGGTGGCCGGAGTTTGAACCTCGGACCTTGCATATTGCATGTATTGTCCGTTTGATTTGATTTAGCTATCGGTGGACTGTATTTTTTGGGGCGTCATCATGCTCTTTGCAGTGTCTTTGCTTTTGCTATAATCTTTACACATCTTGTCTAAAATTAGTGTTTACTAATTCAGTCGGCCTTTAAAAAAAACATAGTTTATTTTTCAAAGGTTCGACGTACACAATTTATTTTTTTGCTTAGGAAGTCAAAACTAAAATGTCAAATACTGAATTGTCGTTCATTGAAATTAAAATAAAAAATATTTTTCCTAACACGAAATCTATACGGTGATCAATTAGTAAAATTTTAATTGAGAAGTGTATAAACAAATAACAAGTTGTGGAGAGAAGGAAAAAACAGTATAACAAAACAAAGTTGTATTTAAAAAACAAAACATATGAAAAGCAAGACAACATGGCCCAGACACTCGTTGCTGGAGGCTAAAAGAAAAAGACAGATCTGATCTAAGGGAAGAAAAGTCATAATTAGTTAGTTATGGTGGTACCCCATACATACGTAACATATCCTTATGATAATCCCAGGTGAGGTGACATGATACATATGAATCAAAACATTATTAACAAATACTCCTTAATTATAAAATCTCCTTATTTAATATAAGTCAATTTATAAATTTGTAGATATATTCATATATTTTTTTAAGTGTAGCGAAAAAGTATCGTGAGTTTCAAATTCATGTTTCAATATATCAAATAATCCGTACTCTAAATATATGTGTTTTTACGGTTATTTATCAATTGAATTATACTATCTGGTTTGTTGTGACATTAAGATGTTGAAAGGTTCTTTGACTATGTCTAAAAAAAAAATCAATCGAATTATACTCAAAGAAATATTGATGTGACACAATCATGTAATAGATTTATTAAAATGTATATTAAGATTTGTAAATAAGGCTTAAAAAAATTAAGATTTGTAATTAAATACTGACAAATGCTAACCAATGTCTTTAGAATCTTCATAAATATCAATGTTTTAAAAAGAATTAATGTATTGAATGCTACTTCCTTGGTTCCTGTGGCACTATTTGTCCTGAATACAAATTTTTGGTATGTGTAGAACAATTACAGTGTAATACTTCCTTCGTTTCTGTATGTAAGCATCCTTTACATTTTTTACATTTCTTAAGAAAAACAGTTAGTTTAACTAATGTGTCTATTTTGTATGTTAATATTATCAAATTGTCTTTTGTTTGTATATGTATTAAATTCAACTTTTTATATTTCAAAACAAGCTAGTAATATTAATTAGTGGTATGTTTAAGAAAAATAATATATGCATTTAATAATTTGAAAAGAAATTTATATCTAAAGACAATTTTTTAGTTAAAAATGTGTTTAGATATGGGGGGAGAGAAATTTTTTTTTTTTTTTTTTAACAAATCAAAATGGAATTATATTACTAAACCAACGATGATCACCCCGCACATGGTGTGCAAAAAGGAATCAACGAAGAAAAAATTACAAAATCAAGATGTCAATTACAAAGCACTACAAAACTAAACTATTTACAAAAGAACACCCATACAAGGAGTAGGGTGTTTCCACCAATCGTGGTAAGAATAAGCAAAAGCCACCTGTTTAGACCTCAACCATAAGTAAGAATTACGCTTTACTATTTCTATGAGGTTTGCAGGATCGGAAACGGTATTTTGGAAAACCCGATTATTCATTTCCTTCCAAATCGCCCAAACAGTGGCAAACCAAATTAATAATCCTAAAATATAACTGAGTAAAAAGAGGCATTCCTGCCATCTTTGTGAATTGAATACAGTGTTGTCGAAGTTCACCAACATGCACAAAAGAAATACCTAACCAATTACAGACAAGAGCCCACAGGTTGCTGGTCATAGTACAGTGAAGGAAAAGATGCTACGCCGACTCACTGGAGCCACACCCATACACACAGGACGTGTCAACAGAAGATAAAATGCCCCGATGCTCCAAGTTGTCTTTAGTTGGAATGTGATTGCGAAGTAGGCGCCAAACCAACAAAGAAACCTTTGAGGGGATATGCTTATGCCAAACATCATCAACATGAGACATGACCACCATAGCACCAATGCTTGTCAGAAAGGTGTAAGCTCCTTTCACCGAATAACCATGAATGGGATCTAGCGACCACCGCCACTTGTCATGACCAGTATCCTGCAAAATAATGTTATGTAATAGTAAAGAACACTCCCTCACAGACTCTTCCTCTCACGCAAACAACCGTCGTCTCTACACCCACACCCTACCTTCACACCCCCAACTGCGCCTCTCCATATCCCTCACTGTACTCTCCTTTTCCAACGCCAAATCAAAAAGGCGAGGAAACTTCATCCGCAACGGAATATCCCCAATCCACTTATCATACCAAAATAAAGTATTTCGCCCATCCCTTATCACCCGATTCACATTACTTTCGAACCAGTTTCCCACCCCCACACCTAACCCTTCACGTATATGACACACCATTTTCCACCATGCCGACGATAGTCAACCCCCCTCCCTAATACGACCACCCTCTTCACCATACCTAGCTTTCAACACTCGATACCACAATCCCTCCCTCTCCGTCAACATTCTCCAACACCATTTACCCAACAAAGAAACATTAAAAGTTCCCATCCTCCTTACCCCCAAACCCTTTCTGCCTTAGGCAAACAAATCGTATCTCATTTAATCCATGCTATTTTCCCATTTCCCTCACCACCCTCCCCAAAAAAAAAACTTTTAAATATAGATTCAATAGAAGAAATTATACCTGCAGGGGCTTTGAAAAAGGAAAGAAAGTAAACCGGCAGAGAGGACAAGACAACTTTTAGAAGAATCAGACGACCACCAAAAGATAGAAATTTGTTGTTCCACGACGACAGGCGCCCCACAATACGATCAACGACAGGTTTCCAAAAGCTCAATTTTCTTGGATCCCCACCAATGGGAACTCCCAAATAAACAAAAGGAAGATTACCTCTACGACAATTCATCAACGCCAAGGCCACCGCCAACCATGAATCAGAGATGTTCACTCCCGTCAACATACTTTTGTGGAAATTTACTTTGAGACCTGATATCTCCTCAAACAGAAGCAAAACTGCCCTCATTGTTCGCACGTTCAACCAACTCTTTTCACCAATAATAAGAGTATCGTCCGCAAACTGAAGGTGCGTTACACGGACATCACTCCCGTTTCCAACCCCATAACCGTGGTACATATCAGCCCCCCACCACCGCATTCATCAATATATTAAATCCTTCAGCCGCCAATAAAAATAAGAAAGGCGACAAAGGGTCCCCTTGACGAAGACCACGCTCAATCGGAAATTCCTCCGTCGGACTCCCATTTACAAGGATTGATGCCTTTGCTGTCCCAACACACTCATTTATCCATTTCCGCCAAAGTGTTGGAAAATTCATTTTCACCATTACCGCATCAAGATAATTCAAGTCAACCGAGTCATATGCCTTCTCGAAATCAACTTTAAACATGAGAAGCTCCTTGTTAGTTCTTCTAGCCTCATCGACAACCTCATTGGCTATTAAAATCCCCATCTAAGATTTGTTTCCCTTTGACAAAAGCCGACTGAGAATCTGAAACCACACTACCAATAAAAGCACGGAGACGGTTTGCTAGGACTTTTGCTACCACCTTATACATGCACCCCACCAAAGATGACGAAAATCATTGAGACGTTGAGGACTCTGCACCTTAGGAATCAAAGCAATAAACGTTGAATTAATTCCTTTAGCCAGTTTACCGTTACAATGAAATTCCGTCAGAAAAGTCATAAAATCCTCCTTTAAAATGTGCCAAAATTGTTTGATGAAGTCAAAACTTATACCATCTGGCCTCGGACTCTTGAAACCATCACAATCCCACACTGCACACTTAACTTCTTCTATCGAGAAAGGTTTAGTAAGATTGCCTGCTTCACAGTAAGATAATCTTCGAAAAGTAAGACCCTCCATAACCGGCCTATCCTCACCCACAGTTTTGAAATGATTAGAAAAGTGTTGGAAGACTGCTCCTCTGATGTTTTGGACCCCTTCAACAGTAACACCACCAACGGACAACATATTAATAGAATTATGACGTCGACGAGAGACATCACACCATGAAATTTTTTGGAATTTGCATACCCATTTTGTAACCAATTCATTCTTGATTTCTGCCAATTTATACTAGTCTGAACCTGAACCAATAATGAAGATTAATAGATAAATCATGAAGCTCCGCTATCTCATCATCATGTAACACTGACAACTCTCCTTTTTCATCTAAAACAGAAATACGATTTTTTACCGAGTCAATCTTGGCATTCAAATTTTGAGAATGTTGTTGATGCCACATCTTCAGACTTAATTTCATCAATTTCAACTTCTTTCTGAGCACAAAACCGCTCCAACCAACAATATTAAAGGAGCCCCAAGTATTGTGAACATAATCATCATACCCTGGAAAACTAGCCCAACACTTAAGCATACGCAACAGACGCGGTCCCCAATTTGCCTCATCATCAAATAACATTACCGGAACGTGGTCTAAAAGACCCCGTTGTTGAGCAACTTGAATGCAATTCGGCCAAGCATCGCACCACTTATCAAACAATAAGAACCGGTCCAGCCTACTCATAGACACCCCATAACCTCGAAACCAAGTAAACAGACGCCCACAAATAGGCATATCAATCAGTGAGTTTGTCGTCAGTGAAATTGTTAAAAAGATCAGCATCCACCTGCCTAAAGACCGAACCTCTACCCTTTTTCTCCTCAACATTACGAACAGAGTTGAAGTCACCACAAACACATAGACAACTATCATTACAATTAGCGATTATTGACGTCAAATTATCCCACAAGTCCTTCTTTGCCATTGAATCACATGGAGCATACACATTCATAATAACAAAATCCTCAGCTGAACGAATAACCGTGCCTTTGATTACTAGAACATGACCATAATTCATTGATGACCACACATTTACACAGGATGAATCCCACACAGACACCAACCCTCCAGAAGCCCCCACCGACGGTTGGTAAGAATAGTTAGGACCATCGCCCCACAAAGCTTTTATTACAAGGTCATCCACAACACTTAACTTAGATTCCTGGATACACAACACAAAAGGATTTTTTTCGTTAACTAACCTAGCCACGTCAACGTAGACCGAGTCAAAATTGGTCTTGGGGGCCAAAACTGCCACATATGCAAAACTTAGGGTGTGGTTTTGTAGTTTTTTTTCTTCTTAGGGGCCCAAAATTACAACTTTGGGAAAGTTAGGGTGCTAAAACTGTTATTAAGCCTTTATTTTTAGAGAAATTCTAATATGGTCACGGGACCAAAGAAATAGTGTTTGGTCACACACACATAAAAAAGTATTTTTTAATAATAAAGAGGAAATTGATAAAAAAAAGATGATTGAATATTTTGAGGAGAATCTTTTTATGTGTGTGTCCAAATATTATTGATTTGATCTTGTGACCATGGAAGAATACCTCTTATTTTTATTTAGTAGTCGTATAATCTTATACTATAGTTTACTATGTACGGAATAATTTAAAGGTACAGAAGATCACGTGCTTTGCATTACACGTAGTATAAGACTAACAAGTACAGCAAATTTTTCAACCTTATATCTAGACTATATGAAGCATAGTTTTTGAGTAAAAATACAAAATACATGTTATTTGAGCACATTTTTATTCAACCAGCCGCCATTGAACCTTGACAATCCACATGCATATAACCATATTTAATAAATTCATTCAACAAATGTATGCTAGAATTTGAAATGAATTTGCTTATGAAACTTTGGCGTTACTCAAGATGAAAGGGTAGGCAAGGTAATTTAAGTAAAGATAAGTATCAAATATTTTTTAATTGAATTTGATCTTTTGTTGAACAATAACATCCAATAATTATTTAAAAAACATCACATTTTTTTGGGTACATAAACGTTATTAAATTAAAGCATCTTTGGTGTCTTCCTTCAAAAATAGCTGGCATCATAAGGCTGCTGTCAAAAAAATAAAATAATTCATAATAGGCAAAAGTGAGAACAAAATAATTTGATCATTATTAAATTAAAGATTAAAGCTAATACAAAGTGCTTTTGGTGAGAAATCTGGGTCTATCAATTATGAAAACTAAACCACTTATATGTTTAAAAACTTAAAGAGAAAAGTGATAGATAACTAAATATGAAAATCTAATAACAGTAACCAATTTTATAATTAACTACCATTGACTCAAAGATAATCACTTATCATATATTACTATGAACTAAAAACAATACTAAGAAAAAACCAAAAATAAAAAAACAAACAAATAAAATAAAACAAAACTTTCAACAACGGTAGTTGGTTTGAGTGGTAAATGACTCGAACACCTTAAACAAATACGAGGAATTAGCTCATGCATACTAAAGAGAAAAGCTAGTTGAAACTTCGAAGGAGATGAGAATTCACTTTGTTTGCTCAATAGATTTTCCGACGTAGATTAGTTATTGTTAACCGGCGGTGAATATGTCATTGTTAGGAAAAAACAATGCCATAAGGACTTGTGTGTGCAGGTCAAGTCAATGAAGGGAATAGGGAAGAAGAAATTATAAAATAATAATAATTGCAGAGAAAAGGAGAAGAACCAAAGTAAATAAACTCTAATCTAACACCTCTTTGTTGTCTAGTAGATGTAACAAAACCAAAAAACAGCTCTCTCTTCATGTGAAACTTTGACAATCATTTGATTAAATTGGTTTGTTTCCTAATCAAGAGTCATTTTCAAGAGGTGGCTGCTTTTGAAGCATAACAAGTACTTTCAAACACACTCAAATTCTATGTTTCCTCCTTCATGCATCACTTCAAATTCAGTAACAATCATTTGAAACTTTTTACATCACATATTTGTGATTGTTAGAAGTTTATAAGCTTCATTTCAGTAGCTGCTTCAAGCAAAGACTAGTTATGGAGTTAACTCCAAGAGGAAGAAATCAAGGTCATGTAGTGACCTTTGATAGAGATGCAGATTCTTTTGTTGAGGAAGATAAAGAGCTTCAATCTAAATGGGCTGCTATAGAGAAACTACCAACTTTCAAAAGGATTAAAACTTCTTTTGTTGATGAAATCACTCAGGAGGAGAATGGTAGTAGATGGCAAAGAAGTAGTAGCAAAAGGGTTGTTGATGTTACCAAACTTGGAGCTGTGGATAAGCGTTTGTTTATTGATAAGCTTATAAAGCATATAGAGAATGATAATCTCAACTTACTGCAGAAACTTAGAGAAAGGATGGAAAGGTAATTTATTTACACTGGACTAGATCATGCTGCAACTGATGATTCTGATATTTTTGGCAACCAATTCTGGAATAGAATAGCTTTTGGACCTGTTTGAGTTGACTTATTTGAGCTTATCTACTTGCATAAACACTTGTGAGACTGTTTGAGAGAGCTTATGGAAACAGCTATGACATGTCTATAAGCTGTGTTTAGCTTATTTTCATATGCTCACTAATATAGCTTATGAAAACAAGTTTGACTTTATTTTATCTTTTTTTTATAGAAATAGCTTATACATAAACACTTAAACAATAAACGCTTTTGCTATGTTTATTTCACTCAATTAAATGAAGGAAAGGATTATCAGTTTATATTAGTGCATTATTTTGAAGAATTGACTGAAATATTGGCTTGTTTTCAGAGTGGATGTGAAGTTACCTAGTGTGGAGGTAAGGTACAAGAACCTGAATGTAGAAGCAGAATGTGAAGTTGTTCAAGGGAAGCCACTCCCTACTCTATGGAACTCTTTTTCTAGCTTATTTTCAGTAAGTATGCTTCCTCCCGTAACCTAAACAGGCATGAACAACTATGCAAAATAAGTAATAACATGAATAAAGCAGTGTATATTGTTGTATATGTTAGGAATTCTGGAATTACAAAGGATAAAAAGCAAAGAAATATTCGCATCCTTATTTGTTCGTGAAAAGATGTCCTAATATGTGATTTGAACAGGGTTTAGTGAAGAGTATAGCATGCAGTTCTCAAGAAACCAAGATGAGCATTCTGAAAGATGTCAGTGGCATCATAAAACCATCAAGGTAAGTGAGTATGTTACAAGTGTATAACACTTTAGAACATGAGACAAACTATTTAGGAAGTGATTACTGACATAACATGATATACTCATGTGCACATGAATCAAGCACAAGCATTCAGAATCTGGTTCCTTAAATTTCACAAAAAGGAAATGTCCGATTAGGGACAACTAACACGGATATCGTGATTTTACCTGAAAACAATAATAACGGATTGAATTGCTAAATGTTGCTGAAAGATGGTTCTGAATGCAGGCTTACTCTTCTTCTTGGTCCACCTAGCTGTGGGAAAACTACCTTACTAATGGCATTGGCTGGAAAATTAGAGCAATCTCTGGAGGTCAGTATTTTAAGCACATATCAGTGGAATAAGTCATTTAGTTCAAGTGAATTTTTGAGCATAACTCAAAAATCAATCAAGATTAGGCCTATTAATGCAAGGCATTGAGCAAGCTGAATTTCTGTATACTACTATCTCCATGATATCCTACTTAGCCTACCTTTATACTTATCTTTAGGTTTCTGGAGAAATCTGTTACAACGGTCACAAGCTAGATGAATTTGTTCCTCAAAAAACATCAGCTTACATAAGCCAGTATGACCTGCACATTCCTGAGATGACAGTCAGGGAAACAATTGACTTCTCGGCACGCTGTCAAGGGGTTGGAAGCAGAGCTGGTAAACTTTCTTGCTTATCCAAATCCTGGATAATCTACATAATTGTAACTAACACAATACCAGTAGGCATTCATATAATTTTTGTGTTGCAGATATAATGACTGAAATCACTAGGAAAGAAAAAGAACAAGGAATCTTCCCTGACCCGGATATTGATACCTATATGAAGGTATTGTAGTTATAATAATAATTTATGTCATAATTAGAAAGAAACCAGTTAATAACACAGACTTTTGCAGGCAATTTCAGTTGAAGGACAAAGCGAAAATCTTCAAACAGAATATGTTTTAAAGGTACATATGCTTCAAGCAGGGTTAAGTTAGTACACACGGTTACTGAACTTGACATACTAATACTATTTTTTTTTAACATGTGGTATCTTAGATACTCGGACTGGATATCTGTGCGGACACACTGGTTGGAGATGCATTAGATAGGGGCATTTCAGGTGGACAAAAGAAAAGGCTAACTACAGGTATCTTTCAAATTAAATAATGTTTTCTTGTCATTTTGTTACATATAGAAAAATCAAGGACTCAGTAATCTCCTTGTAACTTGTAAGAAACACACATGAGAAGCCTGTCCTCTTTACATGAGAAACACACATATTGTAAATTGTAATCTATAAACCCTAAGCTTTAACATTAGAAAGGTTGCTGTTCTAACAGTTAGTGAGACATGTGGTTGGACTGCAAATATACTAAATATTCTTCATAGATATCTTCTCCTTAATATATACACTGAACGTTTTTCCAAAACATTTTGCAGGAGAGATGATTGTAGGTCCTATAAAAGCACTTTTTATGGATGAAATATCAACTGGCCTAGACAGTTCCACTACTTTTCAAATAGTTACATGCCTCCAACAATTGGTGCACATCACAGATGCAACAGCAGTGCTTTCACTCCTCCAACCAGCACCAGAAACCTTTGAGTTATTTGATGATCTTATATTGATGGCAGAGGGGAAGATAGTGTATCATGGCCCCTGCAGTCAGGCACTTCAATTCTTTAAGGATTGTGGTTTCTGGTGCCCCGAAAGAAAAGGAGTGGCAGACTTTCTTCAAGAGGTAGGAATGGAAACTGTCCCTTACAATTGAGCCAAAGCTCAAGTGAATTTCCCTATAGCCTCACAATTCATAAATTTCATGGATGTGTAGGTAACCTCTAAGAAGGATCAAAGGCAATATTGGTACCGCACAGATATTCCATACAGTTATGTTTCAGTCGATGAGTTCTCTCAGATTTTTAAAACAAGTTACTGGGGAAGGATGCTAGATGATGAGCTCTCACAACCATATGATAAATCTCAATCCCATAAAAGTTCTTTATCATATAGCAAGTACTCCTTAGGAAAATGGGATTTGTTTAAAGCTTGTATGAAGAGGGAGATTCTTCTCATGAAACGAAACTCGTTTATCTATATATTCAAAACTGTGCAGGTTATTACCAAATTCAAATTCAAGTTCAACTCAGCTAAGTTGTACTCGAACACTTCAAATCTAACTAGTTTATTTTTCCTCTTATTTTGCAGCTTACAATCACTGCAATCATAACGATGACAGTCTTCTTGCGCACTCAGCTCGATATAGACTTGTTAGGATCAAACTATTTATTAGGTTCATTGTACTATACACTTGTACGCCTCATGACCAATGGAGTTGCCGAGTTGATCATGACTATTACTAGACTACCTGTTGTTTATAAGCAGAAAGCATTCTATCTGTATCCAGCTTGGGCTTACTGTCTTCCAGCTTCCATTCTAAAGATTCCATTTTCAGTTCTTGACTCTCTTGTTTGGACATCAATGACATATTATGTTATAGGCTACAGCCCAGAAATAACAAGGCATGTAACTTGAATTTTGTGTATCCAAACATTTTTTCTTTACTTTTTGCAAGTTTTTTCTTAATATATATTTTTTATCGGACCAGGTTCCTCCGCCAGTTCCTTTTGCTTATTGCTCTGCATATGTCATCAACCTCCTTGTGTCGTTCCCTTGCCGCAATTTTTAAAACTGATGTTGCAGCTACAACCGTTGGTTCATTGGTCTTAGTACTCATGTTCTTGTTTGGAGGCTTTATTCTTCCTCGACGTAAGCCACTTCGTATTGTCTTAGTTATAACATATAGGCTTAACTAAGTTACTCATAATGAAGTTTATTCTCTGCAGCATCATTACCAAAGTGGTTAAGGTGGGGTTTTTGGCTTTCTCCCATGTCATATGGGGAAATAGGAATAACACTCAACGAATTTCTTGCTCCTCGCTGGCAAAAGGTATCTTCTAAGATAATTTATTTGGTTTCATAATAGACCGCAATATAAATTTATATGGATTTAATTCATATTCACTGTCAGTATAATAGAATTTTAACACTGTCAGTAAATAAGGATTGTCAAATCATTAAAAACGTTTGACGTTTATCATATATGTACTACGTTAGTCACACATATAATTTGGTTGTGATTTGTTTACAGTGTAAAATTTCTTACACCGACAGTGTATCAAAATGAATCTCCAATAATGTATCTTCATTATTTTTGTCATTTTCATTATAATTATTATTCAGATACAAGAGGGAAACATCACCATCGGAAGGGAGATTCTAAAGAGTCGTGGTTTGGACTTTGATGCCAACTTCTTCTGGATTTCAATTGGAGCATTACTTGGTTTTGCAGTAGTATTTGATATTCTATTTATCCTAGCATTAACTTACTTAAAAGGTGAGTCCTATCCAAGTTATTACAAGGAAAAATACCAAGCATTTTTTTTATTTTACTCAATCCATTGATTTTTTTTATGGGAAATGCATTCAGAGCCTAAGCAATCTCGAGCTTTAGTGTCGAAAAAGAGGCTCCCTCAACTAAAAGGAGGAGAAAAAAGCAATGAAATGGAATTAAAAAATAAGTCAGTAGCAGTTGATATTAATCACACATCAAAGGAAGCTCAAACAGGTAAAAATAAAAAGTTACTTTATGTTAACTTACATGAAAGATGAATTCTTTCTTTTAAACAGACAGTAAGTAATTTTGGTATCTTATGCATGGTTGGTTATACAGGGAAAATGGTCCTGCCCTTTTTGCCACTGTCAATAGCATTTAAAGATGTTCAGTATTTTGTCGACACTCCTCCGGTAATATAGATAACTAGGTTATTGTCATATGATTATGTCTATTGCTGACAAGGTTGTCAATTAAGAAATTTAACTGTCCTGTTGAGCAGGAGATGAAAAAACACGGTTCGAATGAGAAAAATCTACAACTGCTCTGCGATATCACTGGAGCTTTTAGGCCAGGAATCCTCACTGCATTGATGGGAGTCAGTGGAGCAGGGAAGACAACACTCATGGATGTCCTTTCAGGAAGAAAAACTGGAGGTATCATTGAAGGAGATATAAGAATTGGAGGGTACCCTAAAGTGCAAAAGACATTTGAAAGAGTTTCAGGTTACTGTGAGCAGAATGACATACATTCTCCATATATAACAGTTGAAGAATCCGTTCGTTACTCAGCTTGGTTGCGGTTGCCAAGGGAGATTGATTCAGCAACAAAAGGGGTATGACATTCTTATCTTATCACTTGCACCATGTTTTTTCGGTCATTCTCACATAAAAGATGTATTTTGTAACTTTTTGTGTCTATACTTGGCAGAAATTTGTGGAGGAAGTCCTTGAAACAATTGAACTTGATGATATAAAGGATAGTTTAGTTGGAATTGCTGGCCAAAGTGGCTTATCTACCGAGCAACGTAAAAGACTAACCATTGCAGTGGAGCTTGTATCGAATCCATCAATAATTTTTATGGATGAACCTACGTCAGGTTTGGATGCTCGAGCTGCTGCAGTAGTTATGCGTGCAGTGAAGAATGTTGTTACCACCGGTAGGACCACAGTTTGCACCATACATCAGCCAAGTATCGATATATTTGAGACTTTTGATGAGGTATTCAAAAGTGCCTTCGGTTGACATATTGCTATGGATAACATATAGATAAAAAAATAAAAGAGTTCTCTTTCGTGCAGTTGATTCTAATGAAATCTGGAGGAAAGATCATTTATAATGGAGCGCTAGGTCATCATTCAAGTAGACTGATTGAATATTTTCAGGTATGCTCAAACCCGAAGCCAAGTACATAGTATTTTAGATTCTTGCCTGATCAGTATGATCTTCTTATTTGCTTAAGTTGTTTTCGTGCGATGTGATTGACAAAAAACTGTAGTTTAGTCTTCACTCTTTTGCATGAGTTGTTGAAGCTTATATATAATTAACTTAACTGTTCATCAGAGTATACCGGGAGTTCCAAAGATCAAGGACAATTATAATCCTGCAACATGGATGTTGGAAGCTACATCTGCCGCTGTAGAAGATGAACTTAAAATAGATTTTGCAAATATATACAAAGAGTCACACCTTCACCGGTGAGCATCGAGTTGGTTATCATTCATTTTCACAGAAAAAACAAACAAAACCTATCTGGTTTCAGCTATAATGACATTGATCACACTTTTGAAAGATCACTTATCTCATGTTTTGAATTACTATTTATATTTATAGGGATACCCTTGAGTTGGTGAGACAGTTGAGTGAACCAGAGCCGAGTTCAAAAGACTTGCATTTCTCAACTCGCTTCCCACAGAATAACTTGGGGCAGTTTATGGCGTGCCTATGGAAGCAACACTTGTCTTATTGGAGAAGTCCCGAGTACAACTTAATACGATTTGTGTTCATGATTGTTGCTGCAATAATATTTGGGGCAGTGTTTTGGCAGAAAGGGAAGGAAATGTAAGTTTGCTTTCTCATACTTACATATAATTTGCACATAACTCAAACTCATTCATTTAAAACAGAAGAAAACATTCTTAATAGAACTTTCATGCCATGTTTCTTAGTGTTGGCGTGATTCTAGTGTAGTTTTTAGCTCGAAGTAGAGGTTAATCAAGTACTGACACATGTTTTTTCTATGGTTAAAGAAACACTCAGCAGGATTTGTTCAACGTGTTTGGATCAATGTATATTGCTGTAATATTCTTGGGGATAAATTATTGTTCAACAATTCTACCGTACGTGGCAACTGAGCGCTCTGTCTTGTATAGAGAAAAATTTGCAGGAATGTATTCTTCCATGGCTTATTCATTTGCACAGGTATAATATGATGCTGCTTAAAGCAAATTCAAGCGGTATTATTTGATAGTAAAAACTAGTAATGTTATAATCAACGATTTTTATTTTTTATGTAGGTGGCTATTGAAATACCATATATCTTAGTCCAAGCAATTATATATGTGGCTATCACATATCCAATGATAGGTTTCCATTGGTCAGTTCAGAAGCTGTTTTGGTACTTCTACACCACATTCTGCACATTTTTATACTTTGTGTATCTTGGAATGCTGATAATGTCATTAAGCTTAAATCTGGATCTAGCTTCAGTATTGTCAACTGCAGTCTACACCATATTCAATCTCTTTTCTGGATTCCTCATGCCAGGACCTGTAAGTCTCCTTGGATCTCCACAAATTTCTTTTTCATAATTTACTCTTTATAGTATCATAAGGACCTGAAGTTGTGGCTTAATTATGTTTGAATCATATTCTGAATATTGTGTCTTCGATTTTTCTTTGGCGAAACAACAACAACCAAGTCTTATCCCACTAAGTGGGATGTGGTGAAAATTTTATTAATTTTGTAAAACTGATTTTGGTTAACCAAGGTTTGAATCCAGACTGGAGAGGTGTTCACATTTAGTGTCTGACCGTTTATCAAACAGAATATATCTCCCATGGAGGGAACCTGTGGAAAACTAAAAAAGTAAATGAGTTGAACAACAAATTTTTAGGCAAAAAAAACCATGTTTGGATAACAGTTTCAAATCTCGGCTTCTTAAACTAATGTTTGCCTCTCACAAAAGTGAATCCATACATGTCCTGTAACTTAATTCATGTGTTTGATTGGGTGAGGGGTGTGAATGTTCATTTTCCATACCATTTAGGGTCATACATTTTTAAGTAACTATGTTTATCATGTGCAGAAAATTCCTAAATGGTGGGTTTGGTGCTACTGGATTTGCCCTACAGCTTGGTCCTTGAATGGCCTATTAACTTCACAATATGGAGACATGGACAAGGAAATACTCATATTTGGGAACAAAAAACCAGTTGGTACCTTTCTAAAGGATTACTATGGGTTCAGACACGACAGATTAAGTGTTGTGGCTGTGGTGCTCATTGCTTACCCAATCATTTATGCTTCTCTCTTTGCCTATTGCATAGGGAAAATAAATTACCAAAAGAGATAGAAACAGATATTACAGATTGCTTCTTCTGCATTATGGTGGCTACAGTACAATTTTCATGTATAGAAATATAGGAATACAAGGCTACATCATTGAGCAAAACCTCTCTAGCAATTGTTTATATGTAATATACAATTTTGTTTGTTTTTGGCAGCAATGATGTGTATTGGGATATTATGTATTTTGAGTTTTGATTTGAAATTGTTTTATTGTTTTAATTAGTATTTTTCAAATTTGATTTACTGTGAATCGTTTTATAGTAGTTTGGAATACAAATAATTTTTAAGATTTGTTTAGCTTTGTTGGATCTACAGACATTGAAACACTTTTGATGATTATATGATATGCTTTGAAACACTTCTGATGATTCACTTCATTGTAATTTGGAATGAAACGATCAATGTGAATTCGTTGCTGATTAGTATTTTAAAGTGTTGTTTAAGGTTTCTAGACAAGGTAAATTATTCATTGAAAAGTTAAATATACTTGTTATCAATGTAATTCGTTGTTAAGATTTGTTAAACAATGCTCTTGGGGAGCTTATTAGCATTTGTCATCATTGCTTTGAACATTAGTCCCTTTCCAACTAGAACATAACCACCATTTATCCCAAAAGGTGGATAAATCTAGACAATGAAAATTTACAGTTTCCATTGCACCCCTTTTCTAAAATTCCATAAGCACCCCTAGCCTAAACTAGTTATGATTATGGAAATTGAAGTGCAAAACTGTCATGTACGCAGCTGCTGTGTCAGTTTTGCTTGATGGTTATTATAAGACACTTCAGATTTCTAGATTATGAAATACAGGTACAATATGACAGGGCCTACATGAATATGATAAATATTATAAGACACTAAGCGAAGATAAACATATAAATAAATTAATACATGTTCAGTCAATAGTCAATACACTTCAGATTTTAAGAGTAAATATGAATCATTGCAAACTTAATAAATTATCATATTGTACCTAATTATCATACCTATATGTGCTAGTATAAAGTGAAAATAAAATTGTAAAATACAACTGGGAATATCCGAAGTGTCTGTGGTGTGGTGCATGCGACATGGTAAATATGCGGCATGTGGACAGCTTTTATTTTTAAGTGTTTCGGCTTCCTTGGCTATAATACCATCATCCAGAAATCTCACAACTACGTAAATTACCGAATGGAGCCCTAACGATACTTTTAACCTGCCAAATGGCTTCCTTCGGACAAGAAGAGATGGGGTATATGTAAACATGACCTCCAATCTGACACAAGACACGAGTAAATTCAGTTATCAGCCCTGAATTTACTTCACTTGCGCCTTGTGTCAAATTTGAGCTCGTGTTCACACTGAAAAATGCAGACGTTTAAAATTCTTTTCTGTAAGTAAATTGGATCCCAAAAATTAAATTCAACTTTACAACAACATGCAGAAGTTAGGCAGGAGTTGATGTCATTCATCATGCAAAATGAAGCAGGAACGCAACTCAGCAACTAATCACCCGTCCACGCCAAAGGAAAATTAAACAGCTGCTCAAGACAAATGGAGGAGTTGAAGAATACAGATGGTATTAGCAGTCTGGACTATAAACCACAAATCAACTTAAGATTTAATCCTCGGGCTGGTTCTCTATCTTATCGTCAGTTATCATCGTCTGCTTTTCCTGTTCCAAATAATATATCTTGTCATTCATACCCTCTTTTCTATATGCCTCGACCATGATTGAGTATGTTGTGTCATCCGGTGGACATTGGGTATCTTTCATACGCATGAAAACTCTGTCCATTTCCATTAAATCTTCCGCCTTTGCACATGCAGATAAGACTGCATTATAAAAGGCAGTGTTCAGAGGTATTTCAAGCTTTGCAGACAATTGAACACTGCTAATCACTTTATGAAAGAGGCCTGCATTTGCAAAACCATTGATAAGGCAGCAGAATGTTTTGGTATCTGCTCTCATACCCTCGGAACGCATCTGATTAAATGTATACTCCATGTTTTTAGCATCACCTGCCTCTGCAAATGCCTCAATCACATTGTTATAAGTACTGGTTGTCCATGGAAATTGCAACTTCCGCATATACTCCATAACAGATGACATCTTGTCATACATTCTTTTCTTTCCATAGGAGCCAATCAAGATATTGAAAGTGCGTGTTTCTGGTTCTATCCCGAAAGTACGGAACTTTTCATACCATTTCTCCATCATATCAATCTGACCCATATTACCAAAGACACCAATGATTGTGTTCATGGTCCAGACATCAGGCTTGCAATCAGTGCTCTGCAGCATACTTGACAGAACTTTCTCCATCTGATCAAACATCCCTGCCTTACCATAACCATTCAAAACAATGTTTTGTGTAACAGTGTTAGGCATGATGGATCTTTGAGCCATTTCTTCATACAGCAACTCGACCAATTCAAATTTGAAAACATCCACACAGACTTTTATCAACGTACTGTAAGTGAAAACATCAGGCTGACAAAGAGGATGGTTCTTCATCTCATCGAGAATCGATAGTGCCTCATCAATCATGTTGCTCCTGCAATATGCAGCAAGCAACGCGGTGTATAGTTCAGGAGTAGGGTCAAGACCCTCTTCAATCATTGTGGTAAAAAGCTGACGGGCACGTTGGGGTTGACCACATTTTCCAAGTAGCACAATTAGTTTCATGTAAGTCCCTTCTCTGGGTTGGTAAAAGGATTGTTCTCTTAGCATGTCAAGTGTCTGCACATGAAAAAGTAAAAAACAATTAGAATTTAACAAACTGGTATCATCCAAACTCTTAATTTGAATTGGGTTTAACTCAACCCTTCAAAACCGGCTTGGACGGTGAGAGTTATAATAAACAATGTTTTAGGCTATACCTCATCCAATGTGGGACTCTCAACACCCCCCTCACATTCAGGACTGGACATAAAGAGTATGACCTAAGTAGCTTGATAGTGGGTGTTTCAACAAATCTTAAATAGATTCTTATAACATCTTAAAATTTGAGTTTGCTCTAATGTGGTGAGATGTCGGGGTATGGCTGCGTACAATACACCAAATGATGGGACCGCTACCCGGACCCTGCGCGGGAGCTTTGTGCACCGGGTCTAATGTGGTGAGATGCCTCCCCTTATAAACACTTGTACTTGTATCTCATCCATTGTGGGACTCTCAACACAAACTATACTACAATTAGACGTCTGAACATATACACAGACCATTGACTATAGATACAACAATAAACAGTCTAGAATAAGGGCTGTTTGGATAGACTGCATAAGCACTTGTGAAAATAAGTGAGACAACATATCCATAAGTTGTTTTCAGCTTACTTCCACAATCTTTTCAGGATAGCTTATGAAAACAGCTTATAACTTACATATATGAAAGCAACTTAACTTCATTTTATCTTTTGTTATAGAAATAGCTTATATGATAAGCATTTATACTATAAGTGCTTAATTAAGCTGCTTATTCAAACACACCTAAAAGTAAAAGTAAAAGTAAAACCCTGAATTTGCAAACAATAAAGTAATGATTTTTAACAGAAAATTGGTGAGTGAGTGTATATACCTCAAGGGCTTGAACCCATTGTTTTTTGTCAATGCATTCACATAAGGCTTCAGTAACAGTGTTAGCCCAGGCATTAGCATTGTTCTTTCTGTCCAATTTTTTCTTGACATTTTTAATGGGTTTCCTCCTGGTACTAGAAGGTAAGGATGTTTCAGAAACACCAGGAAACTCACCTTGTTTCCAGTGTTTCTTTTTGACAACAGAAGACGAGGAGGAGGAATTAGAAGCAGAAGCGGTTTTTGAGGGTGTAGATGAAACTGCGTAGAAAATTGGAAGTTGGGGTTTTCTGGTTTTGTTGTATTGAGGAATTGGAGAAGGAACGATGGAAGAAGAAAATGTGAGAGAGACGGAAGCCATATCCATCATGATAGTCGATAGATAGCAAAGCTTTTTCACGACTGATGAATAACTCAAAACTCATGTATTGTCTTGCACTCTTTTTTTAAAGGTTATTTTGGTCTTTGTATGTACACCTGTAGAGTGTAGAGTGTAAAAAATAAGGATTTTTTTAGAGGAAATAAGGATTGTTATTTTAATAAATAATATTGACATACCTATGATATTTACCATTAATTTAAAAAAGATAATTGATTTTTAATATTATTGTCACATGCAGATTTCAATTTAAGAATTTAAAAAATTTGTAGGGACTAAAAAAGATATAAAATTAACCCCAATATTGAAATTTTCGTAGGGATTAAAAAAATTATAAAAATTGCATAATAGTCTTTTTTTTTTTTAGGGAAAAAAAATTACATAATAGTCAAACTTAGAAGGTCCCCAATTTATAAAGACCAAAAACATGTTAACAACCAAAATTTTAATATTATTGTCACATGCAGATTTTGATTTAAGGATTTTTCGATTTGATTGATTAGCCTACATGGTATTACTGCTTCGAAACTCAGTTCTCGAGTCAGAAACATGTAGTCAAGCATTTTAAGACTGGTATACAACATCCAAATTGCTTCAAGATTTCAAAATGTGTTAAATATGTTTTTAGTCTCTATAAATATACCAATTTTTCGTTTTGGTCCCTCTAAAATTTTCCATCAACTTTTAGTCCCTATAAAATTTTCAATATTTGCTTTTGGTCCCTCGTTTAAAGTAAACTCATATGTAGAATTCATATTTTTAAATAAAATTTTGCAGAAAAATGTATAATGTTATAAGGATCTCTCCCAAAAAAATTTAGAATTTTTTACAAAAACATGAATTAAATATGAATTTTTATATTTTTTGCAGTAAAAAATTCATATTTAATTCATGATTTGTTAAAAAATTCTTTTTTTTTTTGGAGTGATTTTAATAATATTTCATACATTTCTGCACAATTTCATTAAAAAATACAAAAATTTACTTAAAAATAGGAACTAAAAGTAGTGATTGAAAATTTTATAGGGACTAAAAGTTGAAGGAAAATTTTAGAGGGACTAAAACGAAAAGTTGGTATATTTATAGGGACCAAAAACATATTTAACCCTTTTAAAATTACACAAACTCTTAACACTTAGAAGTTTTTCAAACTAGCAGTTATAAGTTTCTAAGTGCCTAGATTCAAATATGGAAAACTTTGCTAAAGAAGACTCTTAGAAGTTAGAAGACATATGACATTCATAGATGTTTGAAGTTAGTTTATTTTTATTCTTTAATTTGTAAAATCAAACTTCATGCAAAAGAGTTCATTTTCATTCGATAAAATTACGTCTAAACAGATAACACATATGTCATCACATGGTAACTTGTTAGTGACAAAGTTGAAAAAACGATGTATAAAACTTAAATCCATTGATATTAGTATATTTTCATTTCGCACAGTATGTGGCTTTATGTTTTGTTCCTTTCCTTTTTTTTACTTTATCATTTATGTTTCTTCTATTTCTAACCAGACGCTTATAACCTTAAACATATCAACTAAGAACCCTCTTAAGGATCTAACTCGAATCCTAGATTGATATGTCGAGTTTATTCATTGAAGTGAAACATTTTTATGATGACAATCGTATAAATTTCTAAACTAATATTGATAGTCTTAATTAGATAGTCTAAAGTTGACCAAAATTTGTTCCACATGCAATCGAACTCAGATTCTGCTTAACAATTCGTCTATAAATTTAAAATTAATGGTTGGTACATTTTTTTTTTTTTGGTTACTTAATGGTTGGTACATGAAGCAACAAGGTTTGCTTTTGTTTAAAAAAGTTCACCCCCTAATCCCTTTACAGACAATCATAGTTAAGAGGAATTATGTATGTTTTTTGAGAAAGAGAAAGGAAAAAGGCAAAGATCCTCCTCATCCGCCAAGTTGGAATGGAACCAAAGTTTTGAATAATTGACTTGACTTGACGAATAATAAATGAAATAAACAACGTTTGGTGATGTCTTTAATGCGTAACATATGTAATGTATCGTACCATTTTACTTACTATATTCTTCTCTCTCAAACGGCAAAGTCAAGCAAGAAGATAGATAGTTTCTCCTTCATCCCATTTCACAACACATAAAACTCCATCCAATAAACCTTTCTTCTTTCTTCTTTCTTTTTCTTTTTGTTTGTGTGGTCCACTCTACTCCATACACAAACTCTGCAATTTCTAACCAACAGGTATGTGTGCCTTTGTCATCTTTCCTGACATAGAAACTTCTTTTTTTGTTGCCTTCCCCGCGTTTTTTTGTTTTCTTTTTCTTTTCATCAATCAACGCGTAGGAAACTTTATCAAAAAAATATTAACGCGTATAGTAATATTTCTTGGTACTTATAATTATTATTCTTTGTTTGGTTAAGTTCTCTCAAACACTGACATAAATTCCAAACTCTTATCTTTTAAACTTCACAATCTATTCAAAACACTGAATTCCCTTTAATCACTTTGCTTTCTACACAATCCTTATTTCTAGTGGTTAGTTTTACTTATACTTTGTTTGATTTTCTTTTCTTATATTATCTCCTTTTCAAAGGCTTTTGTATTGTTGATATGTTTTTTTGTGCCTATTCCTATATTGATATTTCTATATATAAAAGGTTTTTTTTTATTTGATTTAATTTAACCGTTCATATTGTAAATTGTCTTCAGAACATAATAGGATCATGGGTTGCTTTGGATTCTGCAAAGAGAATGATGCTTATACCACTGCTGACAAAGGAATCTTCACGCAAACCAATCCTAACGGCGGTAAATCTCCTTTACCTTTCTTTACAATTTTCTGCTTTAAGATTTATACAAGCCATAGTCATGATCTGAAACACAAATTAAGTTTGCATAGTTTTCATCTGTATTCTTGCAAGTTCTTTTACATTTTACATGTTGCCTGTAGTTTTTTCTATGCCATTTTCAAATGATCTGCTTCAATTGTTCAAATTGAGTTGTTCCAAAAATTGCCCGTCTTTGTAGTTGTATTAGCACTATAATTGCATTTCATTTTGATTCCACTTTCATACAATGCAGGGAACACCAGTTATCATGGTAGACACACCGCAGTAACTGTTCCTCGGCCCATAAATCTTCAACCTATTTCTGTCCCTTCTATTACAGTAGATGAACTAAGGTCTTTGACAGATAATTTTGGTACAAAAACTTTCGTTGGTGAAGGTGCATATGGTAAAGTGTATCGTGCCACATTGAAAAATGGACGCGAAGTGGCAATTAAAAAGTTGGATCCCAGTAAGCAGCCAGACCAAGAATTTCTTTCTCAGGTTCGGTTCAACAACAGTTATAACTTTCTATAAGATAATCAAAGCAACATCATATTGTATTTCCCTTCAGCGCTTTAAACTTTTAATTCTTAACATAACACAGGTCTCAATCGTATCAAGGCTAAAGCATGAAAACGTCGTTGAGCTTGTTAATTACTGTGTTGATGGTCCTTTGCGTGCCCTTGCATACGAGTATGCTCCTAATGGATCCCTTCATGATATTCTACATGGTTAGTCACTCCTAGTCCTAACAGTAAATTCCATATCAGCATCACTCTTCATTTTATGTATGTTATAAAAAAATATTCACATTAGTGTATTATGCAATTAATTTAACATAATTTCGGATACAGGACGCAAAGGTGTCAAGGGTGCAGAACCTGGTCAAGTTCTGTCGTGGGCTGAAAGAGTTAAAATTGCTGTTGGAGCAGCCAGAGGCCTTGAATATCTTCATGAAAAGGCAGAGGTTCATATTGTCCATCGTTATATTAAATCTAGTAACATACTCCTATTCGAGGACGGCGTTGCAAAGATTGCCGATTTTGATCTGTCAAACCAAGCCCCTGATGCTGCCGCACGTCTTCATTCTACCCGTGTTCTTGGAACCTTTGGTTATCATGCTCCAGAGTAAGATATTTCTGGATGCCTGGCTTTTCTGACTTCTTTTTTTCAGTTTAATTGGTATTAATTGATTGACTTTAGAGATTAATAGTCAATTGGTAATATCTGTGGTCTGTGGACAGTGAAGTAGTGAACAACAATCCACTTTAGACTCAATGAGTATAAATTTGGTTCCTTCTTGGTCTCTTACTACATTTTACTTTTATAGTTGTGGTTTTTAAGTACTAAAAATGGCTTGACTGTTTGTATGACAGGTATGCAATGACCGGAAACCTCTCTTCAAAGAGTGATGTTTACAGTTTTGGAGTTATACTGTTAGAACTCTTAACCGGGCGTAAGCCTGTTGATCATACACTTCCCCGAGGACAACAAAGCCTCGTGACCTGGGTATGATATCATTATTTTTCTCTCTTTCTGTTCATGATTTGATTTATATGCACTGGTGCAAAGATTTTTTACACCGACAATCATAATTGTTAGATCATTAAAACGTTTGACTTCTAAAGTCACACAAATGATTGATTGTGATTTGTTGATAGCACAAAACTGTCTGTTTACACTGACAGTGCATCAAAATTAAACTCTTCATTTGTATATCTTGTTCCCCCTTATATTGAATTTTGGATTTTACATAATGTGATCTTTGTTCATTGAATTTTATCAGGCAACACCAAAGCTTAGTGAAGATAAGGTGAAGCAGTGTGTTGATGTTAGACTAAAGGGAGAGTACCCTTCTAAGTCAGTTGCAAAGGTAATTTAATTTGGTCATATTTCCATTTTGTAGATGAAATGTTGTTATTGAATTCAATTTGTTTGTTATAATATAGTTTTCACTGATTTGTTGCACTTGTTGTTTTGTTTGCAAAAGTTGGCTGCTGTTGCTGCACTGTGTGTTCAATATGAAGCTGAGTTTCGACCAAATATGAGCATCATTGTCAAAGCTTTACAGCCTTTAATGAATAATACTCGTTCTTCTCAACCAAGGGAACCACGCAACTTGTAAATTCAGAAACCAAAGCCAGCATTTCTTAGTATTTATTTTACCTAGCATTTATATATATGTATTTTTTTTTTTTGGGCTAGGGATCAGATTGATTAAAGGAGAGTGCCCAATTGTCGTAACCAGGCTTGGGGCGAACACCCAACTCGCATTTTTTGTGCGAGACTTTGACCACTCATCATGTCTCGTTTCTGCCCGAAGGATCATCACCTAACATTTATATTTCAAGTGAGCATTACTAAGAAAATAGTGATTGGTAGTTGAGTTTCTGGTTTTGAATGCTTATGTTGCAGAGTCATGTTTTTGTTGCAACATCATGTACAAGTGAATATATATGATATTGCTACTGAACAACATTTATCTATCTATTTGTATTTTAAAATGAAATTCCATCCCAATGCAAGGGGAATTATCTAGAAGCATGCTGATTTTTCCTTCTTGATATCATTGTGTTTAATTTACTATTGGAACTTTGAAACCTTTTTAAATTTACTGTTGGATGACACTAATAATCTTGCATCAATATGTGCTTAATTGGTTAGGCTAATGAAATCATAGATTTTTGTTGGTTCAGTTCTCAGAAAATTTAAGAATGTAGAGATTTTAGTCCACAAATAGATTTGAATTTTTTAAAATTATTTATTGACTAATCAGGATCAAAATCAGAATATAGACATTGATTGAAAATAAAAATCATGAATCAAGAGTGAAAAAGAGTCGTACGATTAAATTTAATTTTTCTCATTTTTTATACTAAAATAAAACAAGCATAAAAGGTTATGCTTGTTATTCATTATGTAACCCATACATTCTAGAAGAACTATGGTTTTGCAAACAACCTAACGAGAAAAGGTTAAAATAAATTTTGGTTTTGAAAGTATCATAATTATGAAATTTTTAAATAACCCTTCCCGTTAGTTCAAACAACCTCTCCTGCTGCTTAAGTGATAGGGTATGTTTGTTTCGCAAAACAGTAAATACTGGACAATACATGACAAAACAGAACTATAACGTAGCGAGATCATAGTATTTTTTATGTTGGAAAATAAACAGAGGTATTTGGGTATTTTTTATAGTTTGTACTTTGGACAAAAAGTTGTCTCATGGTTTAGTGAGGAACAAGAATTCATGTTTTTGTTCAGTCTCTTGCTACCTATTTTGTCCATTCTCGGTTTCTAAATCAACCAGGATACAAAAAAAGGTTGTATAGTCCACTCTTGTTTTTTTAGCAAATTAAACGCAGCCATAGTGAAAAAGTGGTTTTCAATGCGGTCACAGGAAGGAAAAAAAAGGGCAGGAGCTCATTGTGGTTCCACAATAATCAAACAAATTTCCATTGCAACAATTATAGACAACAATAAGGCACATATTTTGTGTCCTTCTCTTTCACGCTTTATATAATTTTCTTATCATCTTACACAAGGAATCATCATTTACTTTACAATCCTAATGAGTGATGAAACAAATAGAAACACAAAAGGAAAAGTATGAATAGCAATGAACTGTACAAAGTACAAACTGGTGTAAGGGATCTACATCCTAACATCTACACGATCCAAGTTATAGCAACCAAATAGGTATATATGAACCATCACAAACTCTGATCCAGCTCCATGAATTTGATGTAAAATGAGGCAGTTATCATTACTCGCACAGGTTTGCACGAAAGAATGCAAAAATGGCACATTCACTTGTGCGTACCTTGACCTGAAATAGGTGCTTTTAGCTTTGTGATCCATGGTTTTACTTCCTTTGATTTCTTCTTCCGTTAGACTTGGAATCTGGATGATCACTCTTATCTGTATCAGAAGTCTCCTTTTGCGTCTCCACGTCAGCACTTCTGGCATTACTCTTCCTGCGTCTTCGATCCTGAAACATCAAACGCTTCATTTGAGAAATAGATCAACTTAAAGATCTTAAAATGGAAAAAAAAAATGCTTTGTAGTAATGATCGTAGATATTTCAATGACAGTTTCTTCAGACAAGAATTCTAAAGGAAGTTGCAAGGAACCAGCTGGAATTTCCTTTAAGAAATAAACTGCTACGAAATGTTGGAAACTGGTGATTTTATAGGAATGAGAAGTCAAACCTCTCTAGGTATGGGATATTCTTCTGATTCAAGCATGCGAACCACTTGACTCATTTTTGGTCTTTTTTCAGAATCTGGATCAACACATCTCAAAGCAGTCAAAAGGGCTCGTTTAAGGGCACTTGTTGATGGTCTCGTCTCAATGTTTGGATCCACCACCTCTTCCGCGTGCCTATTACCTACCATCATCTTCAGCCAATCAACCAAATTTACCTACAACAATCACCCAAATGACATTTAGGGGAGTTTCAAAAATAAAAATTGAGATATATAGCACCACGAAGATAATTAAAGTTGTGAACAGGGAAATTTCTAATGTATCAGTGACGAAAATGAAAGTTTATTAAATAACTATCATCAAATATCCACATACAATATACACAACCAACTATGTTCGTGATTGACCAAAGGACATACCTCAGCTGCTGAGCGGCTATAATCCACTGGATCTCTTCCTGTAATTGCTTCAAGGAGCAATACGCCAAAGCTATACACATCACTCTTCTCGTTTAGTAAGCCAGAATTGGCATATTCTGGAGCAACATATCTGAAAAACGCAAAGCAATAATTAGTCAGTCACTGCTCCTTGCTAAATGAAAAATAACACAAGAAAAATCACAATAGAATCATAAAACAAAGAAGTTCTAAATCTATAGACAGAGAGCTTACCCAAAAGTTCCCATTACTCGAGTTGTAATGTGACTTTTTCCGGCACCAAGTAACTTGGCTAGTCCAAAGTCAGATATTTTGGCATTGAAGTCATCATCAATAAGAATATTACTTGACTTGATATCTCGATGGACAACTTTCGGCTCAATTGCCTCGTGCAAGTAAGCCAGCCTGCAATAAAATCATAGATCATCAGTAACTCACCAACAGTAAAACGGATCTTTCTGGTAAAACAAATCAGTGAGATGTGCTAAATAATCGTACGCTTTGGCTGTTCCAAGAAGAATTTTAATCCGGGCATCCCATGTAAGATAACCATATTGCCGCATGGCACCATGAAGCCATTGCTCCAAGTTTCCATTATTAACATACTCATAAATCAACAACCTGAAATTAATATGGAATTTCTAAGGATTAAGAATCTAAATTATACAAAGCAGTGTGCAAAACTGCAAATTAATTCTAGTAAAAATCAAAGATGCCATTTACCAAGAAATTTCATGTTAAAAATAAAGACAACATTTGCAGCAGTTAATATAGTTGTAAGATGTTACAAATATAGTTGTAAGGCACAAACAGTCAAACACGAACGCACACACAGACACAGAAACGACTGTGATGATTCACCTCTTTGCTGATTCTAAATATATATAAAATAAAAACAAAAGTGAAAATACGGATATTTAATTTAACCAAAATAAAATAAAGACCAAGATTGTATGCTTACCTGTGAGTGCCTTCAATGCAAAAACCCAAAAGTCTAACCAAATTCTTGTGCCTCACATGACCAATAGCCTCAACTTCTACTCTAAATTCTTTTTCAGCTTGTCCACTGCATAATGACCATAAATGATGTTATAAACTAGCTGATTAAAAATATGCTAATAAAACATGAAACAATATACCATAAAACAAAGTTTTAGATCCGAAAATAAATCCTACAATTCAATTAAATATATTGCCAATACTCACACATTATTAAGTAGCTTTTTGATAGCCACTGGATTCCCGTTGATAAGCTGGCCTTGATAAACAACTCCATATCCTCCTTCACCAATAATATTGTCTTTTGAAAACTTGTTTGTTGCAAGTTCTAGGTCCCTCAATGTAAACCAGTGTCCCCATCCAAGGTGAGAAAACTCGGGAAGACCAGACAAAGGCGATGGTGAAGTTAAAGAAGGCCTGTGTGCAGAAACGGACTTAGCACCACTTTCTTCACCCGATTGAGAGCCAGCAGCATCTTTCTCGACGTGAACAAATGAGCCTGATTGACTGCTATATTCCCCATTCTTTGTTTGGAGCAAAATCTTTTCAGATTCTTTGTCACTGAACTTGTCATAAAGACTCATAAAAGCACCGTTTTGAGGATGACTATTCGTTGAAACCTGATCCATTTTAATCTCTTTGATCTCTTCTGAAACGGATAACCTATGGCTCAGGGGAAGCATGCCATTGACTCTTCTAGATTTCTTTTTTGAAGTAAGACATATTGATACCACCAGAAGAATGATTACAATGAACAATCCAACTATTAGCCCCATTAATTCCCATACTTCCAACCCAAAAATAGATGTTTTCTTTGATAACCTCGAGCTTAGATCAGACGCCATTTAACTGCTGCTAATATATCTACAGAAATCAGAAACAAATATAAGAAATCACTTCTTCAATGCATATAAATAAAGTAGCAAAATAACCAAAACAAAACGAAACTCTTTTAGTGGATTCTTCACACCATAAATAAACTTGGTACAAGAAATAAAATCACACATCCAGTTAAACAAAATTCCATCCAGAAAATATATACCATTTTCTTATAAAAGCAAATTGATACAGAAATTCATTTTGCCGATAAAAAAACAAAAAGGAAAGAAAACTGAGCTCTATATGAGACTCTTCATTCATATACCAGACAAATCAAGCAAATAAGACCAGAAAAGTGAATGAAAATTGCAACAAGTGGACTTAAGCAATAAACCATTTTAGCATAAAAACAAAAACATGTTCTAACATCAAACTTTGATTTTCCAGCAATGCCACATAGATTTAATATTAACAAAACTATATAAAAGACAGTCTCAATACCTATCAAAAACCAAAATCCTTCACTCAGATTTCACAAAAAGCTCCTTTTCAGACCCTGAAAGATCAACTCAAAGTCTTAAACACCACTAGATCTCTGAAGCACTGAAATTCATCTTAGATATGAACAGTCATTGATGATTTTCCACAAAAACCAAATTCAACTGAATTGTGGGTTTTATCAATCTTGCCAAAGGGTATCTGATTTGAATCTCAAAAAGGAAACTTTAGAGAACAGGAAGATGAAACACAGAATGTCACGGCAAGGAACCGACGAAGAAGTTATAATGATGTTTCATGTGTTGTGAGATTAATAAAGAAGACAAAGAGTGGTAGGTGATGGGAATGGAGTTAGTCCCATACAGTAAAAAAGAAGGAACGCATCAAAATAGAAACTTCCTTTGCTGTTTCTTTAAATTTCTTCTCTTTATTCTTCTGTGACTGTGATGTGATGTTCCTTTTTCTATTTCCACTTCATTTTTCTTTTTATTTGTTTTCATTATTCCTAAGTCTGACGGTGACAGATAAACAGATACTCCCCATTGGTGTTTCACATTTTATTTCTAGTATAATTCTCTAATACTTTATGTTTTTCTATAATCTACATGTGGCATGTGTTTGATTATAAGGTGGTAGTATAAATTAAGTTTGAAAATTGCTCTTCACACATATCATAAGACTGAGAAACACATGTAAAAGACAAAATTGTCCTCGATTGTCTAAACTGGCTGCAGTTAACTGCCGAGGAAAACCTCGACAGTTAACTGCCGAAAAAAACAATTATGCAGACAGTGGGTTCTGCATAATTGTAAACATTTCCAAGCCATTTTTCGGCCAGTTTTTACCTATAATTAAACTATAACATTTTCAAATGCAATATAACTCATACATCATTTAAACTCAGTGATAAACAAGAAAAATACAATATATTTTACAATTGACCATAATTAAATCAAACCGACATTTGGTTCAAATTACACAAAGGTTTGAAATTCATCAAAACGTTACACAGTGTTCATAATTAAACAACACATTACAACTCATTACATATCATTAAATTAAACAACACATTCAACACAATTGCATATGGAACGAACATACATATATAATATATTATTTTCCACCGTATTCCGAAACATAAATCCGACGTCGCTATCGTCTTCAATAAGCCAAGGCATATAACTTGCCATTTTCCATGCGTATTCATCTCTATCTTCTCCTAGGTCTATGCATGGCATTTGACCAAACAAGTGACGTGTATATTGATTTTCACCAAGATGCTCAAAATAAGTGTTAAGTTGTGCCTTCAAATCATCAAGAG
>Ga0228710_1001730_pt1 | contig 33374 bp, 9 predicted proteins | sample MedpolnodulmetaG_FD_177995 | JGI IMG/M metagenome (GOLD analysis project Ga0228710, IMG submission 177995) | Root nodule microbial communities from Medicago polymorpha collected in Santa Monica, California, United States - pink nodules | ecosystem: Host-associated > Plants > Roots > Nodule... | reverse complement strand
GAGTGGGACCTTTTTTTTTTTTTTTTTTTTTAAGATGACAAAATATAACTGGAAAATGCCAACAAGTGTCTTAATTAGGCATTGTTTAAACATCTAACAATATCTAGGAATGGAAAATATAACTTTTAAATGTGTGTGATTTGTATTTCCAAGACAAAGTATCTTTTGTAGATTTCTTAAACAAGACAAAGTATCTTTTGCAATTTGCAGATTTCTTAAACAATGCCTACGAGACATTTGTTAGCAAAATCCAATATAATTTTAGGATTTTTCACAAGATACCATGTGCTATATTTTTTAATAAGAAAATATTAATAAATGTTTTATGGACATGGGTTAACATGACCCTTATTTTTACATGTAGAACTTAAAATGTCAAAGCAAATAAAATGTCCAACTACATGTAACTAGGAAGCAAAATAAAGAGGCGATAGACATTATGAATATTCCCTTCCTATTTGGATGGTGGTAGTCTAACACCATAACATTGGGGGAGAGGTTTGCGCTTTTAGGATATTTTTTAGGGTTAAATAAGTTTTTAATCCCTATAAATATAGTGAATTTTGTTTTTACTTCTCATAAAAAAAAGAAACAAGTTTTGGTCTCTATAAAAAATTTCAACACGTATTTTTAGTCTCTGTTAAGTTAAAATTTGTTTAATTATAATTATACCTTTAAATTCTTGAACGATTTTTTTACAGGCATGTTGATAACATTATAAAAAAATTATTTTATAAAAGATTAGAATTTTTAAACTTGTAATAAATTAAATATGAATTTTTTTAAGCGCCAAAATTTCAAGATATAACTAATAAAAAATTTGACCTAAAAATTAAATTGAGCTAATTTTTTATGAAGGAACTTTTTATAATGATTTTAAAATCTCTTTAAAAAATCATTCAAAAATATAAAAGTACAATTAAACACATTTTATTTTAATAGGCACTAAAACTATATGTTGGAATTTTTTATAGAGATCAAAGCATGTCAGTTTTTTTGTTTAATTGATCATCCAGTCCTTTAACTTAATTCTTTTTATCGAATAGGTCCTTTAACTATTAAACGTTTCAGAATGGTCATATTTTATTAATTTTAAACCCCTCAAAGAGAAGACTGTTGAATAAAGGAGGTCTATCAAATATAAGTTAGAGTTTTGCATAAAATAAACAAATTCAAGGGTTTAAAATTAATAAAATAGGACCAAATTGATGACTAACACAAAGATAAAAGACCATTTTAAAACGTTTAATAGTTAAGAGATCAATACGAAAAAAATAATTAAGTTAAGAGATCAGATGATCAATTAAACCATTTCTTTTACGAAGATCTAAAACAAAATTGACTATATTTATAGGGACAAAAAAATTGTTTATTTTTTTAACATTTGTGTAAAGTTTAGGGAAAGTCAATAAAATTTGCCTTGTATCATGCTACCTCCGTCCCTGATTATAGAATATTAAATTTTTTAATATTGGTCTAGAAGTCCCAGCTCAACTGACAAATGCCGAAATTGCAAGGCCGGACGTCGTGATCCGGGACCTCACAGTTGTGTGTGAGTTTAATTTCAGTAGTTTATCACTTCATCTAAGACAAAAAATAATTTAATATTGAATTTTATATATTTTTTGATCAAGAATATTAAATTTTATATGCTTTTTATTTATTTTCAACCTAAAAAATAACATCCCTTAAAAAAAAAAACCTAAAAAAACAACATAGTAATAGATCTTAGGGATCTACGAAGAAAGAATAAGAGGGATAAACCCTGAAACTGAAGTGTCTTGTACACTTGAAAAACACTAGCACTGAAGTCATCGCACGTAGGTATAAAAACGTTGTCTTTCATTGGCAATGGCATCAGGGGAGTCAAAATTGCCACTTGAAACTCAAAGGTTGCAAATTTATTCCAAACCAAATTCTGGGGTCTCACCCTTTTGGAGAGGTACCTACTACCCTCTTTCTTCCTTTCTCACGCTCTTGCTTCTGAATTAATTTCTGAACAGAAAGTTTTTTTTTAATTTTAATTTTTTATGATTTTTGGTTGCAGAAAAGTATGAAAGAGAAGCTAAGAAATATTGGGATATCTTCTACAAACACCACAAAGACAAAGTTAGTTTTCCTAACTCTTATGTCTGTGTTTTGTACTTATGGTTGTGTTAGATCATCACTTATTAGAAGGCCCCACAAATCAAACTAGAATAGTCCCACATTAGATGAGACATCATTCACTGCACAAGCAAATTTTGTATGATTGAGTTAGACCAACCTTAAATTTTAAGATGATCAGAGGCTATCCATTATTTGTTGGACCACCCGCTATCGGGCAACTAAGGTCGCACTTTAGATTTATCGAGTATGACTCATATATAGACACAATAGAGGGGAAAGGGGTGGAGGAGGAGTTGAGCTAGCGGTTCAGGGGCATTGTAATGTAGTACTGTATATCGGTTGTAACACTGTAAACCCTAATTCATCACAAGAAATATACGAAACTTTAGTTGCTCTACAGTCACAGGTAGGCACCGTTGGCGGAACTCTGCATGAACAGAGATCGTATCTCATTGTCTTGCAACTTTCGTTTCATTTATTTTTCTATTCCTGGCTGTTGTTCTAACAAGATGTTTAGTCCAGAGCTGACCTAATGTATTTTTAGGCCTAAAACGAAATTTAAATTGAGACATTTTAAGTGCATTTAGAGAGAATAAGACAAAAAAAGAAAAAAATTCTATAAGTTTCCTCAATCGAAAATAATTTTATATGACGTGTGTCAGACACTAATTAAATATGAGTATTTTGTCAGCTCAAACTTTGGTTTGTCACATTGTGAGAGTATACCCTCTTTCGCTATAATCAACTTCGTTAGTGCGTAACCTTTCTAATATATATATGTGTGTGTATGAGCGCGCTTGCACGTGCGTGTGTGTTGAAAATAATATTTATTATAAACATTATTTACCAATTGTTAGAGGTCTTAAAATAAAAAAATAATATTGAAATGATACAAATGTAAATTAATTTTTTACGTTTACAAACTTTGGTTACACACTACTGGTGCTTTTAAAAAAGAGGATATCAATGAACTTCTATGAAATGGTTTCAGGGGATTCCGCCAATTCTCTTGATCGTGGGATATCATCGAGAAATCCATGTAATATATTTAGAACAACCAGCATCGATTGATATGAATTTGAAGGTAAAAAAAATATAAGGTTCAAATAACCAATAAAATAGTTACAAAATTTGACGTGCGAAAATATTTTTCAAAGACAAAAATATGAGGCCTAATATGGAGCCTAAAAAAATTAGGGGCCTAAAGCCCTTGCTTTAGTGGTAGCCCCCTTAGATCGGCCCTGGTTTAGTCCTAGATGCAGGTGTGTTATGAGTCCCACATTGTATCAGATATGACATGAACACCAGTTTATAAGTAGAGTTGTCCCTCAACTTACAAACCGGTTTTGTAAGGCCGCGTTAGGTCACACCCAAATTCTGAGACATTTGATGGAATATTTTTTGTTGGTTGGGTTCACTATTCACTTCAACTTAACTTTATGTTGGGTTCTTCTTGTTTGTGGTATATTTTACGTAACCATATTTTTTAAGTATTTATGTTTCATTTTGATGTGAATTATTTGTTACTTGTAATTTGACTATGGCGATGATACCTTTCTTCAGTTTTTCAAAGACCGGCATTACTTGGATAAGGAATGGGGAGATTACTTTTCAGTGAGTGGAAGGAAAAATATATTAATTTTTAATTTGACTTATTTTTTCTATGTTTGTTTTCTTCCTGTGCTGATGAGTTAAGTAATCTTTTATTTCAGGGAGGAGGAAAGAAAGTAATTTTGGAGGTAGTATATTTTCCCACATTATGCTCTTTAACCTCTACTGTTTATAACTTATAAGTTTAGCATATAAAGGATTAATCTGTTTGCATTGACTCATTTGAACTTATCTACTGGCATAGACACTTGTGAGATTGTTTGAGAGAGCTTATGAAAAGAACTTATGACCTGTCCATATCTGTTTTCAACTTATTTCCATAAGCGCTTTCTGGATAGCTTATGAAAGTAACTTACAGCTTATGTGATAACATTTTGACTTTATTTTACTCTGTGTTATAGAAATATCATATACATAACTATACGGTGTTACAGTTAGATTAATGTGAAAAGATAATTTTCTTATTTTAAGATATCTGTGAGTATACTATGATAATAGAGATAGAATCTTCTCGCATCATTTCTATTCTCCTCTATCTGTTAAGTTTATTTAGCGGTGAAGTATTTTTTTATACCAATTATGCTTTCTTAAGAAGTGTTGTTTACTGAACAGGTTGGGTGTGGAGCTGGAAATACCATATTTCCTGTGATAGCATCATATCCAGATGCTTTTGTTTATGCATGTGATTTCTCAGCACGAGCTATTGAATTGGTTAAGGTTGGAAATCTGCTTTACATAAACTTAAACTCTCTGTCAAATCTTTCATCTTGTTGTATGTGTTTGCATAGTGGCTTGACTTTGGTGTTTTTTGATTCAATCAGTAAGATTCATTTTGCAGAGAATGTAAATCGATCCAAGTGTTGGTAGCATTGGTCATAATCATGTTGCATTGTTGTGTCAAATAGATAGACCCAGGGGAAGCCTTTCATAGCTAGATACTCTTTTTATTAGTGTGTTGCTACTATTTCTCTATACCTTTTACATTGGACGTAAACTGTGGAAGAAACCTTTTATTTATAGTTTCGTTGTGGTGTTAGTGGAATTTCACTGTTTTAGTCCCTTTAAAATGTGCTTCATGGTGGTCTTGTGTCACAGTTAACCTAACGTTAGGACTTGCGAAATTGCGAGTTCGAATTTATTTTTCGATGAACGGATGCACTTTATGTATTTTAAAAGGAACAAATTTGTATTGCCCATCTTTTCTGTCATAAAATAAAGTAAAGCATTACTTTTGTTGCTGTTTATATACATTTAATTAGAACGAATTCCCATTCCTTATTGCAGATGCATGAAGACTTTAAGGAGTCCCATGTTCACGCTTTTGTCTCAGACTTGACAGCTGATGATTTATGCAAAGAGATTATTCCATCTTCTGTTGATATTGTTACAATGGTATCTGTAATTCTGTGTGACTGATATATAGCTTATGTTTACAGTTTGCGTAGAGTGATTACATTTACTTTAGTATCATTTTCTTGCGTTATTTCAGACAACTTCTGTGCTATTATTATTGAAATTATTTACGACTCTTATATTGAAGTACCTGACATGGTAAACAGATATTTATGTTATCTGCAGTGTCCCCAGAAAAGATGCCTATTGTTTTGCAGAATATTAACAAAGTTCTAAAAGTAAGAAATTGTTACTGTGAATTCGTTATAGTTTTTCTCAAACCTTATTAGATAACTTCTTTATGTGTGGTGACATTTCTACCCTTTCTCCATTTGCAGCCAAACGGATATGTGCTGCTGCGAGACTATGCTACTGGAGATCTTGCTCAGGTTGATTTTGTTGTCCCTTTTATTTTTTAACTCCTGTACCAGAAAACTGACAAGTGCTTAGTTAGCACCAAGATAATTTTCTTCTGCTAATCATTTCTGTGATGACTGAAAGAATCCAAACATAATTCTTTTTGTTTTAACATCAAAGTGATTTAAAAATTAATATCTGAATTTTCAGCTGATTATAAAAAGGCTATGTAATTTCATAAACATATTCCGTTTTATATGATTCAAGTGATTTTGTCCTCTCTATGTAAAACTGATGAGGCTTACTTCTGACCTAAAACAAGGCCGATCGTCGAACAAATTACCATTTCAATATTTTCCATAAAGCATAGACACCAACATGTTGGCTATGTCTAAAGTTCAAGACGCCATGATACACCAATATATGCATACATGTATGCATTTATTTTAGAGTTTGGCACGACCTTTTTCAGTCTTTTCTTCTCCTTATGATAAGCTGAATCAAACACTTAAATCCTTGTAAAGAACAACTTATTTTTAATGAAGAAAGTTTCCAAAAAGCTTTGAGAAAAACTATTGTATGCTCGGGAATAGTTGCCCCTCGGGGACTGGGGGTCTCCAGACTGAGACTAGTTTTACCCTTCTCCCCATCTCTTCCTGGCAACCTTTGAGAAAAGCTTCTGGTTTTCTCCTCTCCATCTTCATCCTATACAATATTCTGGTTTTTTCTTGTCCCATATGTGTCTAGCGCGTGTAAGACAATAATTTTTTTTCCCGATTCTCTGACTAATAAGTGCATAATTCAGAATAATTTAGTCAGTAGTTAGACTTAAGTATGCAGCTGTGCTGGTTTTGGCATACACAGCACAGCGCTGATTCAGAATGTTCTGTTGTACTAGTTAGTTGGACAGTTACTGTGCTTAGTTCATCTAACCTTTGCATATAAACAAATAATGTACTCACTCTATAGTTCAGGGAATCATTTTCTAAAATCTTAGAACCCTAATTCTTAATTTCTCTCTGAACCTCTAGTTTATCATGGTATCTAAAGTTTTTCTCTGGGCCTGTTTCTTCTTTGAAGGGCTGATTCACCTCTTATTCAAGATCCGCTCAACTATATTGGTTAAAATCCTCATAATCTTTTTTCTCAAAACCATGCAACGTCAACTGGAGCTCTGTTTATTTCACCCATGCGCTCTCGGTGAAACTTAATGAGAATAATTTCTTTCTACGGATTACTGTGCAGAAACTGAATTAATTCATTGTGAATTCTTTTATCCCAGTGAATATGCCTCCCAAAACTGATCGAGACCTAGATATTTTAACCAACAATGGCTGGTTCAGGACCAGATGCTGTTTGTCATGGCTCCTAGCGTGAATATCAAAAGCTATGCTCCGTAGCTTTATCTACTATACCTATATATAAAGAGAATATCAAGTTTTTTTCTTTCAATTTTACCCTTCATTTAAACTCTCTTATTTACAATTTTATCGTTATTTACGTAATTAAATAATTGAACTTTATCCTAATTTCAAATTTGAATCAAATCAAATTTGATCTAACCCTAATTAACTTTTAAATCAAATCTTATCTAATCCTTAAGTCAGTCCTAAAAAATAAAATCTCAAACACATGTCATTGGTTGATGTTGGACACTCACGCCGAAGTGACATTCATTGCTGTGCTTCATGGAGTGTCAAACACATGTCATGCAATTGTTGGTGTTGGACACTCACGCCGAAGTGACATTCATTGCTGTGCTTCATGGAATTTTAGCATTTCTTTTGTTGGAAAGGAAAATTGTTTGACTGTTAAATATTGGTTGATGAATTTCTTTGTTTGAGCAGTCAATAATTTGTATATTATTTTTATTTCCTATAGGAGAGATTCTCTGGCAAGGATCAAAAGATAAGTGATAACTTTTATGTTAGAGGTGACGGCACTGTAAGTTTTCAGTTCTTCCATGTTATCTTTAGTTCACATGTGAGTTTTTTTTATTTTTTTATTTTTAATTTACTAATGTTATAATCCTTTTTGTTCCCTATACAGCGCGCATACTATTTTTCAAATGAGTTCTTGACAAATTTATTCAAAGAAAATGGTTTCGATGTTCACAAACTTGACGTGTGCTGCAAAGAAGTTGAGAACCGCTCAAAGGAGTTGATAATGAAACGGTTAATACATTATACCACTTGTTCATTTTTGCTCAATTTATCATGATACTATAGCTTTATGAGTTGTCTTTTTTATTTTCCTTCTTTGTTTGCTGGTTTCAGGCGTTGGGTCCAAGCTGTATTTTGTGTTTCAGATGGTTCCAACTCTTCCAGTAAAGAAACTGAGGCTAATCATCTTGATAGTGACAACAATATTGGCACGACAATCGAGAAAAATAATTGTGGTAGTATAACTGACACTGTAATTGACATGTCTGAGGGAGTCGGGGCTGACATGTTTGGAGTCTTGCCTTCCGACAAGTATGAGGTAAGGCTTTCGCCTTTGCTCCATTTTCGCTAGTCTCCAGCTCTTTATTCAAGCATATCCCATCTGAGGTTGCCTATTCTTTTAGAAGTTCTACAAAGGGCCTGTTTGAATTAGCTTATTTAATGACATAAGCACTTATAAGCAAGGTTGTAAGAATCGAGATCTTGCATAAGATCGAAAGGGGATAGCAAGATCATAAGACATAAGATCGCAACCAAGATTGAAGGGATCCTACCAAAACAAAAATCATACTAAATATATATTTTATAGTGCATAACCTACTCCAAGTTTCAAATCATCTACATAAAACAACCAAGTGTCAAATCTTAAACATAAGCGACTCAGTCTCAAACCTTAAGATTTGAGACTTCGCGTCGTTTATGTTTAAGATTTGAGACTGGGTCGTTTATGTTTAAGATTTGAGACTTGGTTGTTTTATGTTTATGATTTGAAACTTTAGTAGTTTATGCACTATTTGGTATTATTATTGTTTTCGTAGGATCCTTTGATCTTGGTTGTGATCTTATGTTTTATGATCTTGCTATCACCTTTCGATCTTACGCAAGATCTCGATTCTGACAACCTTGCTCAACAAAAGACATGGTCACTATTTTGGCTTCTAATATTTCTGTACTGATTTTCTTGTTATGGTTTTCACTTTTGATTCCCAATAGATTATGGAGATCAACCTTAGAGGCTGGAATTTCAAGATTAACTTACTATCAAAAGAGTACCAACATACCTGCAAATCAACTGGTTTGATGCTGTGGGAATCGGCCCGATTAATGGCTTCCGTCCTTGCAGAAAATCCCAATATTGTTTCCGGAAAAAGGGTATTGGAGTTAGGGTGTGGCAGTGGTGGAATCTGCTCTATGATTGCTTCTAGACATGCCGATCGAGTAGTTGCTACAGATGGAGATGATTTTTCTCTCGACCTATTAGCCAAAAATGTTGCATCTAATATTGAACAACCATTGCTGACTAAACTAACTACAAAAAAACTTGAGTGGGGAAACAAAGATCACATAGAAAGCATAAAAGAGTTGAGTGATAGAGGGTTCAATGTCATCATCGGCACCGATGTTACATACGTTGCTGAAGCTATATTGCCTTTGTTTGCAACTGCAAAAGAACTTATTGCTTCAGGTGAAAGTAATAAAGATGAGAATGTTCCTGTACTTATTCTTTGCCATATCTTTCGCCGTGTCGACGAACCAACGTTACTTTCAGCTGCATCACAATTTGGGTTTAGATTAGTAGACAAGTGGCCTACCGGAAATTCGCCTGAAACGTTTCGAAGTGTTATTGACAATTGGTTTATGGATAATGATTTAAAGGATGACCTTCCTAATAGTGCATTAAACATATTGGTCTTCAGCATGGAGTGAAATCAAGTTTAACATTCTAGCTTGAATTAATTAATACAAGCTGTTTTGTTGATTCTTTTTACAATACAAAATGAGAAGTAGAATGCTTTTTACCTGTTAAATTATTGTAGTCCTTTACGTTCCATTTAAGCTCCTTTTGAAGTTATTTTGTAGCACCCTTTGATTGTGTTACAAGTTCTGTGTATTTTTATTAATGGTGTATTTTTCATCCCATTGATTTGCTCCTCACTTTGGGGGTGCCATTCATATGTAGAACATTCTCATCATTAGCTTGAAATTAAAAGGCCAACTTTTTATTTTGTGGTTATGATTGTTCATTGCTATATTCTATTTGAGGCTATATTTTTGTTACAGTTGGATTAGAATAAACACATCAAGATTTTTTTTTTATTAGTTATTAGTTTTTTTTATTTAATATAATAATATCTTGGCAAAAATATTGACAATATGCATTTGAACAACTTTGGTTCTGAATGTACCAGCTAGAATAAATACATGAAAATAAATGAACATGTATTTTACTGCAATCTCTTGCTTGAACAACCATTACATCGATAAAAGGATGGTGAATTAGATTAGAAATTCAAATAAGATTGAAATGTAGTTGTTGAACAAATCAAAATAGTCTCTAGTGAGGATCAGCTTAATAGGGTTTTATCCCATTCTATATGGATATTGTCATACTGGAAATAGAGATTATCCTTTTTTTATCGGCTGGAATTAAACTTGATATTTTGGAGTTTACAACACTCATATTGCGCATCAATCACTTGTGCTAGATTCTAATGGTAGAGAAATTATCATTTAATCTATATAAAATATTTATTTTATATCCAAAATAATAATTCATTCTATAGAACATTTGAACTAAAAGTCATGATTGTTTAATATTTGTGGTTTTGATTCATGTGGCCTAAATATTGTTTGGTTGGGGAAATAGAGGGGATTGAGAGTGATCATTTTGAATTTGAATATATCTATCTTGTTTTGCTTCAATATTTTAGAGGGAAGGCAACATATTTCTTCAAGTGATTGATGTAAACTGGTTAGTAAGTTTCAATAAAAGTCAAATCAGTCGAAAATATCGAATTAGAACCTTGACCGAAATAATTTTAGTCATATTTTACTTAGTTTCTTTTTATACACGAGTTAAAGGAGTTAATTAAACGAGTGATATTCAAACTTTTATAAAGGAGGAAAATTCTAAGAAAACAACTAATATACCAACATTTTTTTTATCAAAAGAATAATCACAAGGATAGAAAAATTAAATTAATTCAAGATTCATCCTCCCCTAATTTCTTATGAACATAGTTATTTCACACCATCTCTCTTCTCAATCAAACATTTGATATCTAATTGAATATCTCATTTCCATTCTCCTCCTCATTCCTTAAAATTCGTCATCTCTCCTCCCATATTTTAAACCAAATATGCATGAAGAAGCATTTCTTGGGATGTTACTTTAATTAAATGAGTCATGATCAGTGAACCAATTAAGTTAATTTATCCCTTCCTCCATACGGCTGAAAACACTCTCAAATAAAGAATCAATGAAAACAAGGACCACTCTAGCAACAATCACTTTCTTTGCACTCAAATTGAAACATCGTATTCTATTTGTTGTTGTTATTAAAAGACTATAAGGAAAGCCTTTATAGTATATAGTCATGTTCATTTTCAATGAGCAATAGTTATTCTAAGCTGCATGCACATATATAACATATTCTTTAGTCCCGTGTTTGCATAGGGTATAGCTCACTGTATTTCTTATCTACCTTTACATTAGAATATGTAAGAAGTGAACGTCCAATTTTTTTAGTAAGATTTTGGTTGAGTCTTGTGAATAAAAAATTTAAACCTTAGAAGAGCTTTAATTACCTTTAAGTAGATTCATCATATCTAATTGACTCAAATTAGCATATATATGTTTTTATTGGTAGAATCACATATTCACAATCGCTTAAAAACAACACTTTAGAATTTTAACAAAATCACAATACACATGCGTTATGAGATTCATAATTGTGTGCAGTAAGTTAGAATAGATAGAGATTTGATTCAAAATTGAGTTACATCAATCAACATCATTCTTCCCTAAAATGTTTACCCTTTCACACCCTCCATGAATAAAACAATTAATATATGTGTATTGTAAAAGCTAAGTGCATAATTGTGTGTATATATTCTGACAAAAGAAATTGTGAATATATTATCTTTATTATCATATGCCATCACTCATTTTTTCAAAAACAAATATATGTATACATCTTCTTCATCATAATATAATTAACAAGATGAAGACCAGAACAACACCCTTAATTTCCTTCCATATCTTCATTTGTTAACCTCAAATTAATGGAAAAAAAAAAGTACATATTATTGTTTTAATTTCCCACACCATTGCAGCTTCTGCTTTCTGCTGGAGCCTGGATAATTTCAATTGATCTCCACATTTCACAACCTCAAAGGAGTTTGAATATTTATATTTGAGGAAACTTGTGAGGGATTAAAAGCCTATACATAATATAAATTAGAACCCTATTGTATTCTAGCATATATATAAGACAAAAAAAAAAAAAAATTAAGTTTCATTCTACAATATCAGGAGTTTGACTCCCTTGTTAGAGTAAGGAATGTATTTTATATATATAATATGTAAACTATAAATTTATAGTAGTAATAATAATAATAATAGACTGTTAAATCATTAAAATATAACAATTATATAGATCTGCACTTTATCTTGTGTATGTCAAAAGAAATTAAAAGCATGAAAATGAACTACTTTCTTGAAGGTGAATCATTAGAATTCCCAAAGAGTTAAACAAACCAGATTGTTTATCAGTTTGCTTCTTGGCATACAAATTCCAAGCCCTAATATAACAGTTTGGTAAAAGAATTCAAATTGAGTGCCCAAAAATTAAGCATGGTTTTTTTTACATATAATTTTTCATATAAAACATCATATGCAAAGAATAAACTATATATTGCATCTCAACCATGAGATCACCTGGTGATAGGATTTTTTGTCAAAGCTTTAGTTAATTGACTGAGAGTATAAGATCCAAATTCATCAATTAATTATTAGAGTCAATATTCATAATTGTGAAAATAGCTTCTGCATCTAGACACACACATGTCTTTCATACATAAATAAGTCTTAATTTTAAATTGTGGTCGCAATTGCGCTATAATTGCATTAATCTCTCATGTATATTATGGAAAATCGCGGTCAAATACAACAAATGCCTGCATTAATTTGCTCACAAAGACATAAAAAGCATGGATGTTAAGGCCACAACGGTTGTGACCTTTGCATACCATTTTTACAAAACATAGCAGACCTAAATAAAAAATGATTTTCATGAAACTGATCTGAGTACTGATCAGATCAGACTAAAAGGTAACTCATATATGCAAAGAATGATACATGATATGAAAAGAAAATGTACCTGAGATGCATAATATGAGATATGATGCATAAACAGATGTACATAGTATTAAAAAACAATATAATTAAAGGGATTGAATTGAATTAAAGAAAAAGATGGTGATGGGGTGACAGATAGAGAGTGAGCACACATAGCTTCAAGAATGAAACATCATTCAAGAAAGTACCATGTGTGCTCACTCTCTTCTGTCACCTCCCTTACTCTCGATTGAATCTGATATGCGTCGATCACCCTTCCTTAAGTCTGCAAGTATTGCATAAAACTATGCTAACCCTTATAAATTATTTCTGAAATAGGGGATGGAGGTTAGGGGGAAAAGAAAATAATAAACAAACCATATCTCTCTAAATTCTACAACAAAGAAGCTAAGTGTTCCTTTTCTATGGAACAAATGAGAAACTTGTTGTTGTCTGAGGAGATGAAGAAGGATACAAGGGTTTATATAGAGCCCAAAAAGAGAAAATAATTGATTGCATCATGTATAAGTATGGAAGGAATAAATGTGGGGTTTGTCTTCCATTGCCATTTTAATTATAATTTAGGCTAAAATATGGTACTCGTCCTGCAAATATGTCTCGTTTAAGTTTTGGTCCTTGTAAAAAAAAAAAAAAAAATTGTTTTTGGTCCCTGCAAAATTTTTTTTTTTTAAAATAGTCCCTCCAGGGACTATTTTCAGAAACAATTTTTTTTTGTAGGGACCTGTTTAAAAAAACAAAATATTTTGCAGGGACCAAAAACTGCAAAATGGGTCCAGTCATCATGTGCCGCGTATGCAAATCATCACAAAAATGGGGTCAGGGACTATTTTTAAAAACAACAAATTTTGCAAGGACCAAAAACAAATTTTTTTTTTTACAGGGACCAAAACTTAAACGAGACATATTTGCAGAGACGAGTGCAATATTTAAGCCTATAATTTACTATAAAAGTTACATAATGTGGGGGAAAAAACAAATAAATTAGAAAAAAAGTATATAAAAAACTTTATCTTTGTCGTATATAGAGAAAACTCACTCTCCAGATAGAACTCATCTTGTGTGTCCAACCTTTTTCTTAAGAGAGATTAGTTTCCTCTAAACAATGATCAATCAATACTTAGTTTATAAAATAATTGATCAATACTTTGCTAATTAACCTACTCTCCTTATAGTTTTATGTAAGTGTATTAGATTGTTAATTTATTTTTAATGATTTTAAGTGGGTGTAAATTATCAACTATATATATACTGGAACAACCCCAACCACAATCTCACTTGCTCATTGTTGTTACCAAAGCATCTTATAAGCCCTAGTGGCAAGGAGTTCATACGGTTCAAATTTCATTGTCCATTTTCAAGTTACTGTGTGTACTGCAAAATGTTTAATTCCAAAGCATCTTGTAATTCTAAATGTGTGTTGACTCACCAATTATGTTTTGAAGTCTTTTCAAAAAGTAATTGTATTATTTGAAAAAATAAAAATAAAAGTAATAGCAACTTTTTAGCTGCAAAAAGTTATAAATCTGATATACTTCTTTAAGCACTAGTTAAGGAAGTCAAAAAATGAAATTTTAAGTTAAAAATGACATTTTTAAAATTTTTAATGCATTGACTACACAACTTCTAATGCAGATACTACTATATTGACCAAATTACATTAGGGTCCTTTAAGTTTCACGTTAGCAACGAATTGGTCCTTTAAATTATTTTTTGTAAGATATCAGTCATTTAAGTTGACAAATTGTTTCAACATAGCCTTCCATCAAAGAGAGGATAAAAACTGGATCAATTTTGGCCAACATAAAGAAAAAACTACTCAAAGAATCAGAAAATTCAAGATTCTGGATTTGCAGGTTAGTCATGTTCGTAAACAATGTTTTTGGAAATAAACAATTAATTTTTTTATGGCTAATGTGAATAAACAATGTCTCTCCGACTTGAGATAATGTGCATATATTCAGTCAATAGTGTTCTTACATATATTCAGTTATTCTGTTTATTTGTATTCAAGATTTTATGGTTATCTTGAATACAAGTCATTAGTTTTTAACGTTTCTTTGACGGAAGGCTATGTCGAAACAATTTGTCAACTTAAAGGACTGATATGTTACAAAAATAACTTAAATGATCAATTCGTTACAAACATGTAACTTAAAGGATCCCTGGTATAATTTGACCTACTATATTTGATTCTTTAACCCGCGTGCCTCGGATGCATCGGTTAACATTTCCCTTTTTTTCTTTCTTCACAATACACATTTGATTTCGTGTGTGTATATACATCTAAGTGCATTTTCTTACATGTTTCTTGTATGATCGATTCTTCACATAAAATTTATTTTTTGTGGTTATAATAAACTTTAAGAAAATTATGGATTTGAGAAATCATAGATGTGAAGAACCACTCAAAAAACATTCAAATTATATGGAGAAAGAACTTGAAACCTGTGAAACTAGGACAAAAGTTCCTGACTGAAAAACGAGGAGCATAAATTTATTTTTCATTTAAAATAGGAAATAAGAAGTGTTAGATAATAAAGTATTGACCTTTAAAAGAATCTTGCTAACAAGTGCCTTAAGAACATTGTTTAAGGAACCTAGAAAAAGAAAGTTTGTCTTGAAAATACAAGTCAAACATATATAACAGTCATAACTATACAATTTCTAAGATAAAAGTTACTAATTCTAGATGCTTAAAAAATGTCCTAAGTTATGAGTCAATAATTATTGATTTTAATATAATATTTAAGTTTATTTTATTTAGATTTAATATGTTTTTATTTCCTTTTTAGAGTTATTTTACTTCAATTGCAAGTTATTTTATTTCATGAACAAATATTTCAAAGATTGCGTCTTGGAGCAAAAGAAAGGAGAATTGGAGCTGATTCATGCCAAAAATATCAAGATCTTATACAAAAATATCTTGTGCACAAAGTTTGAAGATCCTTCACCAAAATATGAGCATAGGCGCCCCCCTTATTGTCTTTTTGCTGCTTTTGCTTCTTCGACAAGCTGCCTATTTTAGTTTTTTGACCTAGAGCCCATGATTTCTTGTGTAACACTTTAGTGATTTAATTCTTGGGGCTCAAGTCAATGTTAGACTATAAATAGAGCTGCCATCTAGCTTGTAGAATCATCTTTTGTTCTTGGAATTCAATAGTGACAATTGTTTTCTTTAATAAAAATTCTTCTTTTATTTTCTTGTTATTTTATTTATGTTCTTCTTCTTCTCTTCTATGTCTACGATGAACATGAGTGAGTAGACTCTTCTTGTCTTGGGATTGTTGGATGAGTCTAATGACCTAATCCTAATCAAACCAAGCCTCGAACCCTAATTTTATGCAAATCTACTTTCTAATCTAATTTCACCGTTTTTATAATGAATTAACAAGTATCAAACTCATAAAGCGACAACGAAGGGTTAGCACTTGTTAATTCATCATCACAAATATCAAAGTGAAGTATCGAAAGAAGATGTTTTGATATTGGAACAAGTGAAATTAGACAAGGATTGTGAAACATGAGAATGGTTTAGCAAACCTTGAGACAAATAAAGTTTCGTTCTTCAAGGATTCCAATAGCAATCAACCATGAGAATAGGCGTGGTTGCTAGAGGAACACACTCACTGAAACCGAAAGGAGATGTGATATGCTTAAGAGAAACTTGTCTTTAGAAAGTAGGTCCAACATAAAGTTCTAGGTTTAGGGTTTGGTTTATGAAGGGTTTGTCACCAAGATGAACCAATAATCCCAATGCGCTTTAATTATTATTGTTTTTAAACCGTTAAAAATCCCAACTTTTCAACTGAACTCTCTTCTAATCATTCGTAAAGGTTAATTGAATTAAACAACTTCCTGTCGGAACGATACTCTTATTACTACACCGGTAAACCGTGCACTTGCGGATTTAATACATCACTAAGGACACTTGTTAGCATTTTCCATATTTTAGTCAGTCTAGTCGATTTAGTTTTGCTATATAATCTTTTGTAACTCTATTTTAATATTCTATGTCATTGTAATATTATTAAAAACCCTAAACATCTTTTTGTTATTCTCTATTGAAACTCAATATCTTCAACAACACGTATACATAAAATAATGATCAGGAAGTCAATGAAAAAAAAGGTTCTTGCTATGAATGATCATGTCAAGAACTAAGTGCAACATTATTGTTGTTCATCTTGAAGGAATATCCATGGTGTTTTATTACTCATATTTCACATAATATACTTCAGATCGATCGAGTCGTTGCCCAACACATGGAAGTATAATGGCAGGTTCATAAACTAACTAACCAATTAGTGTTCAACACAACCCATGAACACAAAAATCTAATGCGGCGATAAAGCAGTTTAAAGCATAGTTGCTTTATGCTTTATATTAATTTAAAACATTATTGATTGATGCAAAGTAAAAATATTCATAGATGTCAATGTTTCAACCAAGTGTTTCATGCGTGTTTGAGGTTTGGCCTCAACCTTTGTTACTAAAATATATGATAAAAAATGTGTTTGTTAACCAGCCATTAATTGGTCGAAATGGTAAAGAATTTGACTCCTTAAACATGTAGTCAGGAATTCGATTTATAACTCTTGCATATTAAAAAAAATCATGTTAGAATGAGTGGATCTACCACGTGTGTCTCACAAGTTCACCGATAAAAATTAGTCACCGATAAGAAGAGGTGATAACTTCGTACCAATATCATGTTGAGAGGAAAAAAGTTTTTTTTTTAATTACAACCCATAAAAAAAACACTTCTGAATGTTTTTTTTTCATGTTTGTTACGCTTTTAAGAAAATGAGAATTTGTAGGAGTATGAGGGAGTAGATTTTTTTAAAGATTGGCTGCATAAGATTTGAGGGGGAGATTAGCCCAATGATTTTATAGGACCCTCCATGAATGATGATTATCTCTGTGCATGTGGATCACACCGAAAGATAGGTTGTTTCACGAGCATGATGTACATATGATTTTGACGCAATTTCCCCGTATCTTCATAGCAACATCTATATCTTGTGCTTGTAAACATTATAGGATAGATACAAAATACTTTCCCAATATGGAAGAATATATGGGTATTAGATTCTCTTGACTTACCCTTTTTTTGCTGGACAAGAAGGATGTTTTTTTTGACAAAAAGAAGGATGTTGTTACATTATTATATGCTCGTTGCATTATTGGTTCCAAGTTTAATTTTTCTATTTTTCTATGATCAGAATTAATGAAAATACAAATATTTGCTTTTTTACGTGAACAAAATACCATCCATATACAACTACATAGAATAATCTTCGAGTTTATTAGGAAAATAAATATTATTGATAAAAAACTAATACTTGTATCGTCAACAGTCAACACCAATTATATGATAAGCATTTTTTAAGTAAACTATCAATTTAGATTATAAGAGATTTTTATATTTGTATTGTCTAAGATCTAAATTGGTAAGAGATCGATGCTTAGGAAATAAATTGATGGCTTATACGCAAAAGATAAATTATAGAGGTATTGCATGAACCCTCTACTGCATCATACAACTCAAAGAAAAGCCGTTAGATCTCATCGTTTTTTTCTTCTTATTTTTTCTTTTTTTGATTCAATGATTTTATTTTGTTGATGAATTTTTATTCAATGACTTTGAAGCTAGTTGTAATATAGGTAGCCACGACAAAAGATTAAAAGGCCATATTAAAAAGCTGAAGAACACCCTTCAAAGTTTTTTTGTTAAATTGAATTTAAATCAATGATATTTGTACGCATTCTCTCTAATTATGGATTTAACATGTTTTTTTTAGATCCAACTCTTTCAAAATGAATATCATCAATCATACAAATTAAAATGTTGATATTCTTGATACATCCTAACAAACTATGAGTTCGTTAAAGTAGTAACATTTTTTTTACAAGACATTTTACTCATTTTAAATGAGTTAGACTATTCTTTTCTTTTTCACATTTGATAAATGAGATGATAAGTATCTAACCACACGGTCTGTTCTATGTTATTTTGTCTGCTGTGTCGCTAAGAAAATATAAATGCTAACGTATATCTTTAAGAAACGTGTAAAGGCGTTAAATAAAAAAAAACTATCTTAAAAATAATACATTTAATTTCTTGAAATTTAAAATTTGTACAAAATGTTTACTTTTAAATTTTTAAAGCTGGAAAGACCTTAAAGAAAATATAGAGTTGCATATATTTTCGTAGGGTAGCACGTGGATCCTTTTAGATTTGCTAACAGTTCCATTTTTGTCTTTTTTGACTAAACAAAACGGGGTAGTGTAGTGCCAAAACATCATATCAAAACGATTATTTTTCCCATACATTGCATAAATCTTGTTTAGATTTTTAATGGTATCAAGTGAGGGGAGGTATTATGTGAGAGATGAAAGGATTAACCTTTAGTTTTAAATATATAAGTTGGACTTGGATCCTCTCCGGTAAGAATTTCACTGGATGCTCTGCAGTGAAAATCTGAACCTTTAATTACCCTTTTAATAATTATAAATGCTTGCAATTGAAAAAAATTGAATGGAGAAGATCTCACTTGACTCTCCAGTCACAAGAGAGAATCCCTACTTTATATCAGTTTATGCGAGCAAGAAATTGTATAGGTAATCTTTGTTAGATGACAAAATCAATCTTTTTGAAAATGACATTTATAAATTTAGAAGACAAAATATTGTTATGCATGAACTTTTTATGAAAGTTTCATAGTCTTTGATGAAATGAATCTCAAAAGTGTCAAACGTAAATTATATATAAGCATGTTGATTATCAAAACATGTTTTCTCATGTTAGACCATGTTGTATGAAGTGGATTTAAGGACAGTACGTCCCACAGTAGAAGCTTTGATCTTCACTCCCACAAGCAAGAAAACCCTAATCAAGTCAACACATGCATGTTTCCCTCCTATGCACTCTTACATCAAAACACATTTGGTTCTTAATTAAGTTTTGAGATTCCGGACTATGAGTCGGTCAAAATGTTCACATATAATACATATCTTTCTTATGAAAATAACTTTAGTAATTCAAAATCAATGATTTTTTAGTCAAGGTTCAGACTTAGTTCTCTCAAACATTTATATTATATGTAGCATGAGGAATGAAAAAAAAATACTCTTTCTTTAACACTATGTCTATCATCGACTCTTTTATTAAATTAAATTTATCTCATCATTTTATATGAGATGCACTTCTACAATATAAAATACACATTAATTTCACACATGAAAAAATTAGTATTAGATAGAGTGTTTTTAACATTTCTCAAACGATTTTATATGAAAATTAAAACCGATCATGCACACCTAAAAAAGGCGAACAAATTTCAATTATCTAAAAAAGTGAAACAAAAAACGACAAAGCAACAGTTTTAGCAAAGGATAAACGATCTAATCAATTTCCCATAATAATAATAATTGACTCATACAGGCATATATCTTCAATAGTCACATTTCGTGGTTGGGGTTGCTTTGCAATATTGGCTATATATGGCCAAGTGGCTAGGTTAATTGATTCCATTGGCTTAGAAGTGATAAGCCCTAACCTTTGTAGTTTTAGAAATCGATAATATCAAGCGTGTTGGAAAATGGCCAACAAAACCGGTCAGTAAAACACACACACTAGCCTCTCGGACGTTTTTATAACAAAATTTCTGATCATCAGAACTTTTACATAACTCTCATCACTATTATTATAAACAAAAACACTATTGTATATTATTTTTTGATATATAAATTAATAGTTTTTACATGACCCTCCATCAATGATGATTATCCTGTGCATGTGGACCGAAAGATAGGTTGTTTCACGCCTCAACAGCATGGTATACATGTAATCATGATATGATGTGGGATATATACCACAAAGGGCAAGAAAATACTTCCCCAGTATTGAAGAATATGAGTATTAGATTCTCTTGACTTACCCTTTTTTGGTGGACAGGAAGGATGTTATATAACATAAACATATGCTCGTGGCATTATTGATTCCAAGTTTAATTTTTTTTTTGAGGGGGTCCAAGTTTAACTTTTCTATTTTCCTATAGATATGAGATGATCGGCATTAATGAGAAAACAAATATTTGTAGATATAGAACCGCCATTTGTATCCTCAACACCAATTAGATCATAAGCATTTTTCTAAAGAAAACTATCAATTAGTTTCTTTAAGTATCACTTTTTTCCTCCAATTAGAGGATATAAATCTAATAGCGATAACTTCTTACTTAAAATCTAATAGTAATAATTAAAATATATGAAAATTGTCAAATTTAGAACTTGATATTCAGATGTTGGAGACTAAACTAACCATTTTCATATACTTTATATTTATTAATTATTATTTTTGTATATTGTAAGAACTAAACTGGTAAAAGGATTGATACATAGAAACTAAATTGATGGTTTATTTGGCCAAGATAATTATAGAGCAACGGGGTGTGGTAGTGTAGTGCCAAAGTATCGCATCTTCAATTAATTTGTTTTTGCAAATATATTCTCTATTGATTGTGTCTTCCTTATTGGTATGATGGTATCTATACGTATATCTATTTTTAGTACCTTGCAAAATGGTCATGTGGCACCATCTTATTGCATGAATCAAACAAATAGTTACAAAATATTCGATACAGATCTTCAAAAATATGTAAGAATAAGATATGCTCAACTACTCAACTCTAAACAAAGATAGTGATCGTCAACATTTTTTTCCCTAACAATGGATCAATATATAGTAACTTCATACATCACTTGATTTATGGTAAAAACTATTGATTCGATAATATATAGAAACAAATTTCTGTATGATACAACACATATTCTACTTATGCTGTTGTGCATCATAAAATCATCTATAATAGATGTATGGGTGTACTAACCGGTGCCCCATGACACTAGTTAAGAAAACAAATATAGTAGTATTGCATTGTAACTTGTGTAATCAATTCTTTAAAAGTGTTGTTTACAACTTAAAACTTATTTTTTTTCCGACTTCCGTAACTAGTGTCGGGGGGAACTAGTTAGCATCATCCTAACTTTTTTTGGTACACTTTAAAATATTTTATTTTGACACATTACATATAAGTTCTATACTATGCGAATTGAAAGGGAAGGAAATGAAGACTTTCTTACCAGCAGCTTATAAGTGAGGAGAAGGAAGGGTTTTTAGGGGAAAAAAAATATAAACCTTAAGGAAGTATAAGATGACATTGATGTGCTCATGAAGAATGTAAGTTTTTTTTAGAGAAAGTTATATTACATGTATTATTGGAAAATTAAAACCGAATTGGAACACATAAAAAAGGTGAATAAATTTTAATTTAACTAAAAAAGTGAAACAAAAACGACAAAAAAGCAACAGTTTTATTAAAGTATGATATCCAATCAATTCCCATAATTTGTCAAATTTCATGGTTGGGGATGCTTTGCAATGGATGGCTATATATGGTCCAGTGGCTAGGGTGGTTGATTCCATTGGCTTAGAAGTGATAAGCCCTAATCTTTGTAGTTTTGGGAATCGATATATCAATTGTGTTGGAAAATGGCCAACAAAACTGGTCAGTCAAACATACAGTACTAGCCTCTTGTTAGTGTAACAAAATTTCATATTATCAGAAGTTATATATATGGAAAAAAAAACTCAAGCCTCACATTAAATAAAAATATGATCTAATTAAAGTTTATAAAAAAACTATACTCTTTATCTTATAAAGAGCAGAAATTTTTCTTCTTGTTTCTATTGGTTATTAATTTGTCGTCAGAAAAGATAATCGCCAACTCAGGTACATGTGACAAGAATTAAGAAGCATGTGGTAGAAGCTGCACACAAACATCTTTTGGAAGTGTGCAATGCATGCAAGCTAGACTGTATTGGTCAAGTGGGGCGGTTTTGCTGTATGTATCCCCACTCCTGCACTATTTACAGAAAGACTACTGCTAGGGAAGAATTTTGGTGTTTCTTTTAACTACTTTATACTCGTCACTCCATTTCAAAATATTGCTCTATAATCTCTAATGTCCTTTCAGAATTTTCGCTAACTTGTGTTTTAAAAGTACGTGTTAAAAAACTAGTTGAATGCAAAAATTTTAAACAAATATTTCATATTGAGTTCTTTAACATATCTTTAAGGCACGTGTTATTATTTGTCCTTTTTACACATTTTTAAAAAATAATTATAAATAAATGAGTATTATATTAATTATATAAAGTTATCTTTATTAACTACTATTTTGTTTGTTCAATCAAGTGATTGAGCTCAAGTGGTTAACAAACACCCTAAGACGAATCACTCGGGAGAACCCAAGTTTGATTCCTGATGGAAGCAATTCTTAACAGACTTTACTTACCTCCCGGTTGAACTCCAAATTACTAAAATCCTCTAAGAATCGAAGGGTTAATGGAAAAAAAAACTATTCCCTTTGTTCTATAATAATTGTCACATTTGCAAAGGAAAATGTCAGAAGATAAATATTATTTATTATTTTCATTGTACTATTAATTTTTTTTCTTCCAATATTTCCTTTTTCGATATATACAATTATATCCTTAAATTAGTATTATGTACTTCACTCTTAAGTTATTATTTTTCACTTTGCATTCACAATAATAATAAAAATCAATCAATGATTATTTACACTTAAATATAATCACATATATGCTCAAATGTTTGTGACCATATAAGACTTCATCCTCTTCAATATAGATGACCACTCTGTGTCAAAAGAGAGAACCTAGTATACCTATTGTATAGTTTTATTGATCTTCTTTCCTTTATTTTAATTTTATGAAAAGAAAACTAACTTTATTCCACTTGTTTTTTTATTAAGAATAACAGAATAATGGTGGTAACTTTGTATGACAGAAGGACATTAGCTAATTAATTAATGGATTTACTTGCATATATGCTGATGATTACGCAATTCCTCTATCATGCGTATCGATATGTGATTGGTCCAACCTTAGTTATATATGCATATAGTTTTCAGTGTGTCACAAATGCAGCAACACATGCATCTTCCTAATATCCAGTCTAAGGTAGAAGTGGAAGCATATCACACCCTTAACTCTTAACATATTTTTATCAATTAATATATGTTAAAATCTTTGTACTTAATTAAAGATTTTTAAAATCTTCTCAGAACATAAATACTGAAATGGTTTGAGAAATTATTACTTTTACTTGTATCTAAAAAATAGAAAAACAGACAATTTGTTTGATACCTTCTTTTAAAAAATTGTTTTTTAAAACAGTGTTCAATTTATTGTTTATGAACTAAATATCAAATCAATTTATGGATGTTTCTGGTTTTTAATTTTTAAATAGTTTTTCAAAATCATTTTGCAAACAAAAAACAAGAACAGTATATAAAAATGTTTTATTTTTGTTTTTCCTTTCCAAAATTTAGTTTTTGAAACGCAAGATATACATTCTGAAAAGTTGATAATGTCTCAAAATTTCCTTTCTCAAAAATAGTAAATTTAATTTTTCAAACATTCGCTATTCTTGCAAAATACATACTATATCTCATCTTTCTTTTTCAAACAAAACATACTGTATTTCATCCTACTTTCATATACATATATTTAAGAGAATGGCAGTGAGGAGGGGATGTATAAATGAAAGAGGGAGTAGATGACAATTCCCATCGATGTTATTAATGAAAACGTTCAAATTGGGCAAACCCACCTATCAAAGTAGTGATTTATGTCCAACCCAATACATCACAAAGGGGCCTTTTCAGAAATTAGGTTTACTCAAATAGACGTTTCTTTTCCCACCATCCAACCTTCTTGCGCACCCTACTTGGATTATAAAATCTAAAAAATGGGGTGTTTTGGAGGGTATTTTAACGTGTTTTGGACGATGTTTTACATTTTCCAGATTATATAAACCAAAATTTGTACAGCGCAAAAAACTAATAGAGCAGGAAAAGAAACAGTTCAAATATGAGGATTGACTGTTGAGGGATATTTTCTATACATATGCACATGATCCTTTCAACCCCGTAAAATTTGAAATGGACAAAAATATTCCTAAATTGTTATTTTTTTAAATATGCTTTTACCTCCTGCAAATAAACACTTTTTTTTTATTCCTTATAATTTATTTATTCTAGGGTATCTAGTTAAGGATATCTTGTTAGGTTGAAAAGGATCTGTTATCATCGCATTCAAGTGTTATTGGTGTTAAACGGGTCTTATTTATATACTTTTTATTTACTTTTTTGCTTCAAAATTTGGGTTACTTATAAATTATGTTCAAAGATACAATATTTGTGTGTTAACCATTCCGTTCCTAGGGGAAGGAATCCTAGTAATCTGTAGTTCGAATGCAAAGTAAGTAAAGTCTGGTGAAGAATTGTTCTACCCAGGAATCGAACTCGGTTCTCCCGAACAATTTGTCATTTAGTGATGTGCGAGATATTTCCAAAATATATTTGGAAAGTTGCAATGGAGAAATAAAGACCTTTTAGAGAAAACGTGTATTGCTTGACAATTGATGCAATTTAACCATTCATGAACAAACTTTTTTAAATGGTTGTTTTGTTTCTCTTCACCAAATGACATAAGTTTATGTATAAATAGAGACACTTTGGAGGCAGAAAATAATTGAAAGAATAAAGAGATAGAAGATCACATTCTTGTGAGTCTAAATTCTGCCGAAAATTATACTAAATCATTCTTTCTTTTCTATAGTGCACGAGAGAAATTGACATAACTTTTTTTCCCTGTAAACTACCATTGTCGATACACTTGGCGTGAATGTGCAAGTCAAGTCAAGGATTCCATCGTATCATGAAGGGGATTCACTTATATAACCCTTTTGCATCTGCTTAGCATAAATGGTTGTGGCGAATCAAATCTGTTGTGAATTCGGACTCAAAATCACACCAATAAAACTATGATGTGTGGAGCAAAGGAAAGTAGTAACCAATATCAAAGTAACCACAAGCATCAACAACAATAACGAACCTAGATTTAATCTAGGAATCAAGTGAAAAACACAAAACCACAAGCAAAATATTAAGAGAGAAGAGAAACAAACACACCAGAAATGTTTACCCAATTCGGTCCAACTTGACCTAATCTCAGGGGGAGATTGATCTCTCCAATCCACTATCAACGAGTTCATACAAAGAGATATAATAGGGTTACAAAAAATTAGCTTCAACAAGCTCACAAAGAACAAACTCTAATTTCTACCTTTTTTTTTCCAATCTCACCAATGAATAAGACACTCAGTGATTTTCACTCACCCAAGGTGTTTACAAATGTTTCGCAACCCAATAGAACCTCTCAAGAAAACTCTAATCAAAGAACTTCAACCCTAAAGTTACCTCCTTTAATTTCCCAAGTTTCTCTCTCTTGAAACTCTCCTAAAAAAATGAAGCATGAAAGCTTAAATAGTACACAGCAACAGACAAAATCGTGTCACGATTGAAAACTCACGCCACGATTATTGTGTACGACCCAATGTGCAACTGCCTTATCTAGAAATCGCGTCACGCTTGCCTAAAACCGTGTCACGGTTTTACTCCAGAAGAAATCACCCATTCTGCCACCAAAATCGAGGCACGCCACCCAAATCGCGTTATGATTTTGAGCTTTTACAGAATCACAACTTGAAATTAAATTCAACAGCACCTAAAGGTTAGTGTGTGCCACACACGCTTTGGAATTTATGTGCATTCTTCATCTTCATAATCTTCTTGATCAAGTTATTGCAGCAGACTCTCAACATAGGTTTCAACAAGTGAGACTCATTAGCGACTTGAGTTCAATAACTCAGTTAAAAGGATAAAATTATTTATGAATAACTCGTAATTAGCACAATACATTTTTTGTGTGTGAATAATTAGCCCAATATTTAAGCATAGAATAACCTCAACATAAATAGAAGCTATTTTCGTGATTATAAAACACGTGCAAGAAATAAACAATTTCTTTCTAATATTTTAGCACTACATATGTCACGTATAGTTCCTTAAAAAAATGTCAATTATAATAAAAATACATTAAAAATCTGGCACACATTAAAAAAATCAGTACAAAAATAAGTTTTCACATCAGTTGGAAACTACTTTTCACATCATGTGGCAACCAATGTAAGGTGACATGATGTGGAATGTGCATGTCATTTCACATCAGGTACGAATTGATGTGATAGCAATATTTCCACATCAGGCTTTTTTCTCGCTGATGTGATACGTTCTTTTTAAAATTTAAGATCAGGGTTTTCACATCAGTTTTATGATAGACACTGAAGTAAAATAATTATATTTATCATCAGTCTTCTATCCCACCGATGTGAAATCTACACTTTTTTTTTAAAAAAAATTATGCTTTATTAATACTGCTTACAAAATCAGCTTGAGACCATGTTCTTTTCTTTTATTTATATTAGAAATATGAAGAAAAAAAAAAATCATATTTTAATGCCAAGAAGGAAGCTTAAAAGCTAACAGATACAAAATTTAATTTATAAACCTCACAAGTATACTTTCAAACTTATGCAAATTACATACAAATGGAAGATTAAACTTACTATTTGAGCACTTCATATTCCTGGAGAATTTACTACCACATTGGCAACTAATGCTTCCCTTAACTGTAAATGACAACTTCAATTTTGTGAATTTGCCAACTTCTCACATGATAAGATTGATGAGATGGACCCTCAACTTCAACCGAGATCTCAATCGAGCTTGCAACTAAACATCATGCCATAACGGAATACACAGTCCACATGGTGTTGTATCAAGCCATTTTGAATAAGCTCCATAATGAGTGGTTCCAAACAAATCTGAACAGAAAAGCTACAAACTTAACCATGTACAAACTTACAAGGAGAGAATTCATAAATCTGTAAGTCACGTGAGAAGGTGATTACATAATTTTTCTTTACATTACCTGTCTGGAGTAACTGGGGGTACAAGAGGGAGTTTCGGAAGCAAGGCCATGATCTGTATGAAACAAATACCAGAAATGCAAAACATAAGACAATGATAGTTTATGAGCTTGCAAAAGATCACATTCAGATGGAGAAGTCGCACAATTACAAAGACATACATATATAACACTCTGTCCCTCACACAAATCAAATATAAGTGAGACCCCTAAATTATGTAAAACAAATATATGTACAGAGAATTTAAAGGAAATATTTTAGGGAAGTTCAATAAAATTTCACAAAACTAAAGTTGTAACCTTACCTGAGGCATTACTTCTGCTTCAACAACTGACACATAACTTGATATAGGCCGAATACAAAACAAAGCAGCTTGTGATGGACGCCATTCCTTTTGTTCATTACTACTATTACCAGATACTGCCTAAAAATGGCAAAAGGTGGTTCATAAACAATGAAGAGGTGTAGGATATAACATTCACGTTATTTTAATAGGCTGAAACAACATTCATGTTATTTAGGAAAAATAAGTACATACAGGAGGAAAAAATAGAAACAACTTCTAAAGTCTACATGCTAATATTAAATTAATGAAAAGGAGACAAACTCGTGGTTTTGGCCAAGGCAAAAGCACCCTCATAATCACATAAACAAATGTCAATACCTGTGCGGTTCCGAATTGATGAGAAGGAGGCATCAACATTTCATTTGTAACGACCTTGCTGGGGTTTATGCCACCGATTTGGGTCTGTTGTACCTGCAGAACTTGAAGGGACCTGTGACATATGTGCTGGATGGCCATACATGATGTTGCTACCTTGCCTTAGCTGCTGTCGTACCATATTATGAGGCAGAAATGCAATCTGCACACCTGCTATATCAGCAGAAACTGGCTGCACACGGCCTAAATTCAGTTGTTGAAAGTTCCTTGGGCAGCAGCCTGTCATGTGCTGCTGCTGAACTGAGTTGCTGGGCACATTCTCGGCCTGCCTGGCTGCTGTAGCAGTAGTACTGGTCAGCGCTTCTGCTATATCTGGAGGCTGAAATGCGTCTGCACCTCCGCTAGATTGTTGTTGCTGCAACACAGGATTGCGGGGCAGGTTTGCAGCCTGCCAGTCTTGAATCAAAATGCGTGCTCAATCGACAACCTGAGCACATGACTCATCCTCATTTCTCCATGACTTTATGTTGCATTGTTTCCACACACCCTCCACAAAATGGCTGCGAACCTTTGACTGAGATCCGGAGACAAATTCTGCAGCAATTAGAAAACAGTCCCAACTTCCGAATCATTACGCATGACAGCGTGGTGCACAGCTTCCCACAAACCAGACGAGCGCCAAACCTGTATCACAAAAGGGCAGTCAAAGAAAACATGTGCAAGATCTTCGTGAACAAAGTTACTGATGGTTTATATTCAGTGATTGGTAAACATATTGAATTATTATTAAAGATCAAACGACGACGAGTATGAGAGAGAAATCAAAACCTTACTAAACAGATTGATAAAGTTTGGGTATTCGGTAAGCAAATTTGGTTTGTCTAACTAGAACCGGAATGAAGGGACACCCACTATTGGTTTGTCTAACTAGAACTGAAATGTTTAAATTTGTTACCCACCATTATTTTTTAATTAGTGGTTCCGAAATCGGTTCTAACATTGAAAACTACTTTGAAAGTGAGGCCTTTGCTGCCTTGAGATTTTAGTAGTGATTTTTACAAGGTCTATGTCCATCATTCAAGTGTCTTGAGATTATATTCTAACAACTTGATGCTTTTCTTATTCTCAAACTCTCTAAATTCATCTGATTTTGTTGGTTCCTCTGCTATATATTTTGTACAGCAATTACAATATTTTGTATCTATATTACTTACACGAATATCTAAGGGTGGATAATGATGTTGTAAGACTTGTAAATAATCAATATATTGAAGGCTGTGTTTTGTAAACACATCACAGTTGCAAAAGACAAACCAAATTCGATTGAAAAACCTAATTGAAAGGAGTTAGGAACATAAGAACCTAACTAGAACATAAGAACATAATAATCAATATATCAACAACCTAGAAAATTTGATAAAGCTTACCAATTCATAAAGCTTCACTTCACCGTGACGGCGAGTACGACGATGAGTGGTGAAACGACAAACAGCGAGGTCTGTTCATGAAAGAAGGGAAAACGGAGAACTTATGAAAATAGTTTATTACATTGTTCATAAGCTATTTTCAGCTTATTTTAATCCGTTCGCCGAAATAGCTTATCAAAGCTGCTTATCGCTTATACGAAAATAATTTAACTACATTTTATCTTTTGCCATAGAAATAGCTTATACATAAGTGTTTATCATCATATAAGTGATTGTACTATAATTCAAAAACTTACAAATGCCAATGAGCAACGCAAAGAACCATTTCACCACTAGCAAGTAACTCACATACAGCTTCCTTCTTCTATGCGCCTAAAAATCTTAAATCACAATCCAATATCATTGAACAGTAATAATTACAGAAAAATTAATTAACTAATCACTTAATTGCAAAAACAAAAACAAAATTAACAAAAAAATAAACTAAACCTGTTCTTCTCGATAAGAGAAATTCTCCATTTTGAAAATACAATACAGATTCTTAACAACAAAAAAGATTCTTAACAACAAAAAACACTTCTATATTTTGAAAAGAAAAAAACATAATCTAGTAACCCAAACAGATGAACATACATAACCGAAACAGTTTAAAACACAACAAATCAAAACAATTATAAAATGACGAAGCAATAGTAAAAAAAAAATGATAAAGAAAAGTGTACCAGAAAATGGAAAATAATTCGTGGGTGAAGAACAGGAACGAAATGGAACGCAAAAATGGAACAGAGGTAGAGTTAGGTTTCACGATTTGGTGGAGTCAGAAAATGGTTGCGATTTGGAGAAGAAGGTGGAGTGATTTTAGAAGCTGATATCTATATATGCACAAAAACGAAAATTGAATTACAAAACCCTAACCATAACTGAATTTGAGAGAGAGAGAGACAGAACTCACCGGAGGAAAACAGAGAGTTCGATTGAGCTTCGACGGGATTCTTTGAGAGTTCGATTGAGCATCGATTGCAAGGACGGTGGTTTGATTGCAAGGAAACGGTGGTTTTTGATTTGAGAGTTGGACGGTTTGTTTGAGAGTGATAAAGTGAAAAGTGAAAAGTGAAAATTTGTTTTACCTCGGCAGTTTCCAGCCACAGATGTAAAAATAAGTTAGCCAAAGTTTTCACCCAAATTGTGAAAATGCCACTGCGTGTTTTTCCCCTCATTTCAATTATCCACTTATGTAAATATTATATGCTATTAGAAATTTCCCTCGGATGTTTATGTCAATTGATGTAAAAACTCACAGTGTATTTTTTCCTTCCTATATTTTTCATGCTGATGTGAAAACTAAAACCTCCTTGATGTTAAATGTATATTTTGTAGTAGTGAGTATAGTCACACAAGAACAAGAAGACAGTGTATTATTAGTCTTTTATTGATATATTCTAAAACTACCCTTCAATTAATCTTTTAGTATTTTCAGGCAATTACTTAGTTAAAGAATGACATTTTGATTAATATAAAACGAGACTTGTATATTTAGGAATAGAGATAGTAGCATTTGATAAATCAAAGTAAACTAAGCCAGCTCCTAAGTCTTGGTTGGATCACCCCACACTGTCCCACTTTCTCTAAAATATTTGATCACCTCTCTTGATAAAGAGGCTTGACCTTTGAAGAGTGAGACAAACCCTTCAATCTCCTTCCTTGCTTAATTTCCACGGAGGAATATTATAACAAACAAATTAGGCCCTATGGAAATAGCCAAATGATGCAGATGGAGGGCTATTATGGAGCAACTAAGCCTAATTATGATATTAGGTCTTATAGTGATTTTTCCTATGCACAAACTCAAACGGGTCCTAATAATAAGGACTTGAAGTTGAAGAAAGGGAAAAGCATTTCATCAAGGTCTTCAATTTCCAAGTCATGGAGCTTTGGTGGTGATCCTGAATTTCAAAGAAAGAAAAGGGTTGCTAACTACAAAATGTATTCTGTGGAAGGAAAAGTGAAAGGTTCATTTAGGAAAAGCTTCAAGTGGCTGAAGAATAGGTATTGGCATGTGGTTTATAGCTTGTGGTGATTTTGTGGTTCCTTTGTTCTTTTGATTTTCCTTAACAAAATTTGATTATGATCGGTTTAATTGAGTTCTCCATAATAAAACGTTTGCTTATAAATTGGTCTTGCTTTATTGGCTAGAGAAAGGTCTTATTTATTTTGTTAATTGTATATGATGCTTTATTTAATATGGTTCTTGTGGAATAAATCTATACATGTGTGATATGTAAAGTGTGTGATGCTATTTCCTTGTATTAAGGACTCTTTGTACTCTTACAAGCCTATGTTTATAAATAAATAAATTCTGCACTGACTTGGAGATATCTTTTTAGGAATGTAAATTTCCCTGTCGTGTTACCTTATTCATGACTTAAATTCATCGAAATTCCTAACTCCGGGAAGACTTGAGAGTTTTTTTTTGGTACAATCTTTGCTAAGCTTTTTATTATAATTAAAAAGAACTTCATGTCATATTTTTTTTGGAGACAATAAATTTTTTATTATCCTCTCAAAAAAAATTACTATATACTAAAAACTTCATTGACCACACTAAATTGTGTCTTTTGCTTAAAATAATGTTGAATAAAAACACAGGATTTAATTAATATGAAGAATAATTTTTAACAATAAATTGGTCATAGTAATTTATCGTCTCGAAAAGTCTATCTCTTAAGATTGTCTTTCATCAAAATTAGTTTAAGTTTAAGAGACAGACAGTCAGACACATAAACCACAATTTGCTTAAATTCAAACATTGATTCGTTAAATAATGGATAATTAGGCAATTTCGTTAAACCAAACTCTGATTAGTAAATTTGTTTTACTTCATATCATCTAAGACTAGTTATGTTTTAGACTAAAATTAAACTAATTAGAGAGCTTGAGTAATTACTGTAATGGGATATAGGGCTAACCTTCCTTCAAGAGATTTGGAAGTCTACGGAGAGAAAACAACTATTTTGTTTAATTCACTCTTTTATAAATGGGTTAACTGTAATACAGGTCATTTCCGGTTTTCATCTCTATAAAATTTTCAGTTCGGATTCCATCCTCGTAAAATTAAAAAAACCGGAAAACCCTCATCCCCCATCCAACTCAGCAGAATCTAATATGTGGCGCTGATTTGGCATTTTTTTTATTTTTGATTTTTCTTTAATTGGCCACATGTAAAAAAGGCCATCCAAATCATATTATTTTTTTAAATATATGAAAATTAATTTAAAATAAAATTAAAAAATCTGAAAAATCTTTAGATTTTTTTCCAAAAATTTTAAAATTTAGATAAACATTAAGATTTTTTTTTTTGAAAATTTTAAAAATTAGAAAAGTATTCAGGCTTTTTTTCCAAAAAATTTAAAAATCGAAAAAAAATTAAGATTTTTTTTCTAAATTTAAAAATATCTGAAAAAACTTTTATATTTTTTTTCAAAATTTAAAAAATTAGATAAAATCAGAAATATATTCAGATTTTTTTTCCCAAAAATTTATAAAATCGAAAAAAATTATTTTTTTCTTTCTAAAATTCAAAAAAAAAACCATTCA
>Ga0228710_1001729_pt1 | contig 33380 bp, 19 predicted proteins | sample MedpolnodulmetaG_FD_177995 | JGI IMG/M metagenome (GOLD analysis project Ga0228710, IMG submission 177995) | Root nodule microbial communities from Medicago polymorpha collected in Santa Monica, California, United States - pink nodules | ecosystem: Host-associated > Plants > Roots > Nodule... | reverse complement strand
GTGAAGTTTCTAATGATAAAATTATCATCTGGATCAGTCAAATTATCTACAATTTTAAAGATGCAACTTTAATATCGTAAAACGTAGTAAGCGTACACCAAAAAAAATGAAAAAAGAACTACTATCAATAAAGGTACCGCTAATAATAAAAAATAACTGTTATGAGAGAGGAAACCGCTAGGGCGGTTGGGGATTTAAAAAAGATGTTTTAGTCATGTATTTCATTTTTGGAAGCAACAATATTTAAACAAAAGTAGAAGTGGCATAGCGGTTATACTTGAAAAGTGAAAACATATGGCACCTGGTTCGATTCCTTGCAAACTCTTTTTTTGCATAAAAATTACTCAGATCCACCAAAAAAGGCGGGATTAATTAGGGCAAACTTATCAGAACTGTTTAACATTTATATATATTAAGATATTAATAAACTATTAATTATTTTATTGATTAAATTAAAATTAAGTAAAAATAAAATAAATTCAGTTTAATAATTGAGGTATTTCAATTAATTAATTGAATAAAAATAAAAATAAAATAATTTGATGAGAGGATTTTTTTCAAGGACATTCTTGTACTTTCAAAAATAATCAACACTTCTCTCTTCTCTATTTCTCTACCCTCTCACTTATACCAAACAATACCTCAAATCTACTCTATTTTTCACCTCTTTCTCTCTTCTTATTTTCTTCTCACAACCAAACACATTTAAAAAGATCTGGTCATTTTAAAATTAGTCATCATTGATTCGTTTTTTAATAACCACAGTCAATTAATTACCACCAATTTAAAAACTATTTAATATATTATTGAGATGTATTAAGATATAACATATAAAATAAGAAATACTTGAGTATATACTTGTTCTTTTTCAAATCTTACGAAATTCGAATCAAATGATTAATATAATAAAATAATGTATTATATAGCACTTCGATTGACAAAAAATGTATTATATGTAAAGTTAGTTTTTAGTTAAAAAAAATGTGAAGTTAGTTTAACAGTCACCAAATAGTACACGGTTACACACATACAATATAGATAGGAAAATTATTTTACAGATGAATTCAATTATTTATTTGTCTGTGTTTTTCTTATCAATATAAAGTTATTTATATTGATAATGTAATTCTTTTACACATGCATCCAATTAAATTACATCACAATACATTTTATTTTGTTAGTTCTTAAAATAGTTTCATAAATATCTATATGTAATATAAAATTTAATGTATGTGAAAAAAAATCACATACAAATCAAACACATTGTGAAAAGGCTGAAAAGCCATTTTGATGTATTTATTTTTGTAATCTCGTGACTTTTGTACCATGTCAATTTCAAAGATCTAATAGCTTGGTCGAGAAGGTAAACACCAGCTAATATGGCAATAAAAAATTGATGAAAATTGAAAGAAAAAAAATGACATGAAGAAGGGCAAAACAAAAACGGGGCACATTGTTTTTCCTAGTTTTATTCGTATTATGTTAGCTCATGAAAAAACCATGATGTATAACTACTTTAGTTTGGGAAAGCTAAATATTTAAAATCCAAGTTTCCTTAAATATATCAAAAGCTTATTGAAAAAACAACCTTGTATTATTCTCCACACTGAAGAGTCTAAGTGGCTGTTCTTGTTCAGTATCATGGAAGTCATTGAAGAAAAAGGGCCACTAGAAGATTACACTCAGGATGGAACAGTAGATTTACAAGGCAGACCTGTTTTAAGATCAAAGACTGGAAGATGGAAAGCTTGTTCCTTCCTTGTAGGTAAATTGACGTCTTTTACTGCCTTTTATAGGCATTCTAAAACTTATTCTATTTTCCCCTCAAAAAAAAAAAACTATTCTATTTCCAGACTCTCCGTGTTATCAGATTCCCTAAAGTTATCGATTGCATACATTCACGCAATCAGCACATTGGTGATTGTTAGATTTAAAATCTAAAATACGCTGAGTTTCTAATTTGAACCATTCGATATCAGTTCAATGGTCACCGATATGCTGGCCTTATGAATGAGTTCAATTGATTACTGCAAGGAATCCAAATTATATAAGTAGCTCATTCAACCTATATTTAGCTTGTTTTTTTGGTTTCATTTACCATATAAGGAATAGTCGCTTCGGAATGTGACATATGCAAGCATGTGTAATTTATAGGTTATGAATTGTTTGAGAGGATGGCTTACTATGGAATATCATCAAACTTAGTGGTGTATCTAACAGATAAGCTCCATCAGGGTACTGTGGAATCTTCAAACAATATTAGTAATTGGGGAGGATCAGTTTGGCTGATGCCACTTGCAGGAGCTTATGTAGCTGATGCTTATCTTGGCCGATATTGGACCTTTGTAATTGCATCATGCATTTATCTCATGGTATGATATGTGATATATATTTTCACCATTTAATATATCCTAAGCATGTATTGTTTCATTCCTAACGTTGAGATTTTAAGACATCAAGTATATGCAACTGTTCTTTTATGAATGTCATCTTTATTTTACTTGTTTTGAACCAATGTTATGATTTGGTATTTTACCTAATGCAATTATCGACGGACACATGTCCTTGTTTTCTTTCGCTCTAGGGTATGTGTTTGTTGACTCTATCGGTTTCGCTACCATCACTGAAGCCACCAGAATGTGATATAGGTGTTGTCGCATTCGAAAATTGCCCCAAGGCATCACCATTGCAAAAGGGTATTTTCTTCCTTGCCTTGTACATAATTGTTTTAGGCACAGGTGGAACCAAACCCAACATTTCTACTATGGGAGCAGACCAATTTGATGACTTTGATCCCAAAGAGAAATCCCATAAGCTTTCCTTCTTCAATTGGTGGTTTTTTAGCATTTTGATTGGTGTCCTTTTTGCTACCACTTTCTTGGTTTACATACAAGACAATATTGGTTGGGAACTTGGATATGGCCTTCCAACCATTGGCCTTGCATTTTCAATATTGGTGTTTTTATTAGGAACACCATATTATAGACACAAATTGCCTCCAGGCAGCCCTATAACAAGGATGCTTCAAGTCTTTGTGGCTGCTATAAGAAAATGGAAGGCACATGTCCCAGAAGATAAAAAAGAGCTACATGAGCTGAGTATGGAAGAGTATACATGTAATGGTAGAACCAGAATTGATCACACGACGTTTTTCAGGTTGAGTCTAATTACTTTTTATCTCCTAAAAATTTACCATACCTCTTGGTGTGGAGACAACACACTATCTTTTTTCACTGCACGAGTGTCACTAAATTATGCTGGTCTCTTACAAATTTGGTGGCGTTCATATAAATTTCAATCAATAGAATAGTGTTAAAGACAATACGTTGCTAACATTATTTACTTGTTTTTACATGAAACAAAAATTTTGCTTGAACTATCTAATGTGCTTGCTTACTCTCATCCTTCTCACTGCTTGCAGTTTCCTTGACAAAGCGGCTATAAAGACCGGACAAAACTCGCCATGGATGCTTTGTACAGTGACACAAATTGAGGAAACTAAGCAAATGACAAAACTGATTCCTATTTCGATTTTCACAATTATTCCAAGCACCTTGGGAATGCACATTTTCACACTCTTCATTAAACAAGGCATGACACTTGACAACAAAATGGGACCTCGTTTTAATATCTCTCCAGGAAGTCTCTCATCAATTACAATTATCTTCATGTTGATATTCATAGCAATCTATGATTGTATTTTTGTGCCTATGATCCGACTCTACACTAAAAATCCTAGAGGAATCACAATACTACAAAGAATAGGAATTGGCCTTGTGTTGAACACCATTACATTAGTCATTGCATGCTTGGTTGAGAGAAGGAGACTCAATGTTGCAAGAGAAAAAAACCTCTTAGACATGTCCGATAAGATCCCTCTTACTATTTTCATCCTCCTCCCTCAGTTTGCCTTGTCAGGGATTGCTGATAACTTCGTCGAAGTTGCCAAAATGGAGTTCTTCTACGATCAAGCACCAGAAACCATGAAGAGTCTCGGAACAGCATGCTCCACAGCCTCATATGGTCTAGGAGGTTTTCTTAGTACATTCTTTCTATCAGCTGTTGCTGATATCACCCAAAGACATGGTCGCAAAGGTTGGATTTTGGATAATGTAAACGTCTCCCACTTTGACTATTATTATGCATTCATTGCAGTAATAAGCCTACTTAACTTCCTTTGCTTTGTGGTTGTTGCCAAGTTCTTTGTATATAATGATGTAAAACACAACAAAACAAGCTTGGAAATGAACGCTACTTCATCTCAGGAAAATACTAGATTAAGCCAAAGCACTTCACAACCAGATGCCAAGTTCTAGGGGAAATATAACTGTTATTTCTTCATATGTTTAAAAAATCAAGTGGGCGAAGATAAGGAAGGTTCACAAGTGTGTGATCCTTTATAAGTAGAAGATTCACTTTAGAGCTTTGAACTTTGTCACACTTGCAAGTAAATTAATGTAAATAATATGATTATCTATGTTATGTAAACCCTATAACATCACTCCTGTTAGCCATTCAGAAATATAAAGATTCAAATTTCCCTTAGTCATGCATATATAAAAAAAAAAAAAATTCTTTTTGAGGGAATGAATTCAAGATATTTCTTTAGTGCACAAGCAAGATAAATTTTACATTATACAAAAATTAGTATACACTGACCAATAAATCTCATCATTGGTTCAAATTGAATATGATGAGATTTTGTACATGCAATATTACTTTACTTGTGCACATTGAACTAAATTTAACTTTAAAGAGTTACTTCGTTCAAATAAATAAATTGAAGAGTTACTATTGGAGTAACTTTATATGTGACACTCCCATTTTTATGCTTTTGTTTATTATTACTGTACGTTCTAATTTCATTTTTATACTATTGGAGTAACTTTATATGTGACACTCCCTACTACACTCTTTTAAATAAACTTCACAATACTCCTATGAAATAAAATGTAAAACTCACAATTTAATCAATTTCACATGGATTTCACTAACCATTAGTGCTACATAGCATGCCTTAATATCTTGAATGCCAAAACAGGATATATCTTGCAAGTCCGAACAAAATATAAATTCAGTAGAAATCCTGTACAAAATAGACCAGATCTTCTGCAAATAAACACCCTATTAAAAATGGACAACATATCAGCTAACATTTTTGCTAACAAAAGCATGCAATTTACATGCAGCAATTGACTCCAGAATCCACGTGTGACCAACAGTTGAACAACCTATTAAAGGATGGATGGACAAAACATCGGCTACGGAGTGCATTTTAGCTAACAAAAGGCTGCAATTTACATGCAGTAATTGACTCTAGAATCCACTTGTGACCAACAGTTGAACAACCTATTAAAGGATGGATGGACAAAACATCAGCTACGGAGTGCATTTTAGCTAACAAAAGGCTGCAATTTGCATGCAGCAATTGACTCCAGAATCCACGTGTGACCAGCAGTATTGGCAGTTAAATTTTCTGCTTCAGTTAATCTCTGCCAAAGAATTGAAACTTCGTCCTCCAGCTCACATCCTTCTGGGGGATCAAGATTGTAAACTGCCAACAAATTTGCATCTCTTCCAACTTCCAATTCATCCTTGCTTTTCAAAACGACACCTCCTCCCCCATCAACTAAATCTTCAAGATATTTCTTATAACTCAAATCATATTCACCAGAAAAATAAAACTTTAAGCCACTGAATAGCTTTGGCTCCTACAATCACAATCAGAATAAAGAATTCACAACAGATTTACCAAGTAATTTAACAATGAATATCAACAGACAAATGGAGGCTAAAAAAACTAAATTTTCAAGTTCTAGTGAGCTAAAAAGAAAGATGGTCTTATCCATCAAGATATTTTAGTTACAAGGAAAGGAAAATAATGTCAATAATTAACACCATGATTTTAAATTCTGCAACTGAAACTGCAACATCTAGGTTTCTGTGGTTTACATAACCACATTGAAACAGAAACCTAGTCACTCCCATTTGTCCAAATCTTTTCTCAAAATCAACAATCACAACAACCGTAAACTGTAATTCAAAACCTAGAGCAAGACACTTGATATTCTAACTGACAATGCAAATGATATTTGCAAGGACACAAAAATGTAATGTAATGAAAGAATACTTACGTTGGCCAATGCCCTAAGCCTGCCAGCTTTTGGGCCACCTTGACACCCTTGGTTGTCAAGATCAATTTCATACAGTTCTTCTTCTACAAGATTCATCTCTTTCATGCATGCTCTTATCCCTACAGTACAAGATAGGTAGAAATAGAATAACATGAATACAAAAACATGAATGAACATAAGAAAACAAAATGCATAAGCACGCATGAAAATCATGTTAAGGCCCACACGATAATGATGATATTGTTAACAGGGTTCAACACTACATATGCTCTCCATCCCAATTTCATATTCACCAATTCCTCAGGGCCCAATAGCACCCACCTCCAAAGGTTTCATAATGTATTGAAAGTATTTCAAGATATGTCTGAGTAGAGAAATCACTGTCCCAATACACAAGTTTTTAATAAAATAGAATTGAGGCGCCCATTTATAGTTTGCAAGAAGAAAACAAAACAATAAATGGAACATAATTGACTTAGTTCTCTTTGTTCCCCCAAATTGGAAGTCTTCTTCCAAATCCAAACTCTTAAAAGAACATGAAGTGATATAAATTGAAGACATTCCGGATTTGCAAAGTAAAAAAACCAAAGAAAGAAGCCATTAAGTAATTCATCAATGTTTGTCAGTAACCAAAATAAAAGACGAGCATCAAATCAGGTAATCAATGTTAGAAGCCTAAATTACATACAGTCCATTTTTAGGATCCATTGTCCACTTAGAATCGCCCTCAAAACTTTCAATGTCCTAGAGCATGCTCCGTTTGCATCAGTTGCTGCGATCACATGTGTGACATCTGAGGTCCAACACTTGGACACTGTAGCACCAACCTTGCTTGCAAAATTAATCAATAGCACCTGCACCATCAAGAGGAGAAATATATTAATTAGTTAATGATATGATAGATAAAGCATATGAAAGTGCAATGAAGTAGTTTGCAGAAAATACATTAATCAAGATTCATACATCTATCATTTTTTATGTGCCTATCATCATATCAAATAACTTGGGTTACATTTTTCCTATGATAATGAATTATTGAGTCTCGTCGAGAAACCACTAAGAGAGATCATTACACAATTTGAACACCTTGTTTATTTACAAAAACAATGTCCTCAAAAACAAGATAATTAACTATTGAACAATGTCTTTCACCTTTAATTCATCCATCAATTTAAGGCCTCTCACTCCCTAGTTGACCCTCGTCATTAAACAAAATTTTGGGTGAAGGGATGGTGCCCCAGTCCATGGCAGGGACGTGCCCATTTTCAAGTTCAACCAAATGGAAGTAACAGCTAGGTGTCCTAGTCATCTCTTCAACATATTGGACAATCGCACAACATACACTCTACACTTTTGTAATGTAATACTCTAACGGAAATGTAACAAGAGGTCCACGAGAAAAAGTGAGGAGCTAGTTTTACTGACAAGCTAAAAGGGGACTGGCTCCTTCACTGGAAAGGGATTCAGGAATTTCTTCGGATTCCAGGAACAGAAAGTATAATTGCAAAAGAAATTATCCCATTCAAGAATAAGCCCCTTATAAGAAGCTTATTCGCCAATAATTCCCTGAATTTCTTCATACCTCTATATTACACTATTCTACAAATATATTATCATTCCTATAGCCGACTACCCCCCTTCCACTCACCAAATCAGAAATTTGTTGTGCAGCAGCTCATTAGCATAAAGCCGTGAACATTCTCAATACCCCCATCCTCCCCACACCCATTAGTCTATCAGAGGAACTGTTGATAATGAAGATAACTGAAGACTTCACAGAAAAAAAGACAACATTCATACTGACCTTTTCTTCATTTGATAGAGCAGATCCACAGAAAACCATTTTTTTACCATCATCCTGAAAAGCTCCCAGTTGGTTTGACTGTTGAGATGGCCTACAGCACCAGAGATAACCTTAGAAACAGTATAAAAAACAAGACGAGAAAAAGAAGTGTGCTTTAATAACAAAATAATGTTTTATTAGCTTCTGAATGTACATATACTATTATGGTAAATAAACCTTCGATTGAAATAAGCAGTCAAATAATGTTCGAAGTAAATAAACGGATTATAAATTAATCAAATGTTGTGAAATAAGCAGTGCATGCCATTATACAAATACCATGCTGCCAAAACATAAATAGAAGATTACTTAAAATACATACAGATGAGATGAAACAGGATGCTTCTGAGTCGCCTGTTTATTAAGATTAGATTTCTCGTTTGGAAATTTGACATTTGAATGACTTGGACACAACAAGAGATAATCCACCTGAACCAGAGAATGCATCAAATAAGTTTAAATAAATGCACAGAAACACAAATTTGAAAAGGAAAAAAAAACAAAAAATAATACTAATATAAGAAAGATGTACATGATCCCAGCGGCAAGCAGAGATGTCCATTGCACAAGGAACATGATAAGTTCTTCTGCATGACTTGACAAAGCAACCAAGAGCAGCTCCCTTTTTACCGCATTTGGTGCATTTAAGCTTTGCTCCTCGGGCCACTTCTGCTTTCAAATTCTTAACAGTTTCACCAACAAAATACACTTGTGGTGCCCTGGGTTCCCAAAGTTAACACCAACTTCATCAGCTAAATTCTAACAGAATTAAAAGAGAACAAAAATGTTCAACTAATGCATGTTAAGAAATATTTGAACAATCCATGATCAATCAGGATTCAATATCCGTTTTGAGATCGATTCCACCAAAAACCTACATCAAGAATATACAATAATAAACAATGCATACACAGGATATCAGGCTAGTGTACCAGTCAATACAAACTTTATGCACATGCACAACATTTGGTTGCATTGCAGCCTCTCCCGCAACTGAAATCCCGCTTGCATAATGCAGCATTGACCCAGTAACCTACAAAAAATTCCCATGAAAACCAGGGAAATAGTATCAAATAGATTAGTGTCAAATAAGAGAATAAACTCTCAGGGAAAGGGGGTGACAATAGGCACTGATTAAGTGCAGGAAATTGATGCATATCATATATTACCTCTGAAATTTTAGAGGACTGACAAAACGAACAAATGCTAGTACTTGGATACAAGCCACTTGGTGCATTTGAAGGTACAAGTGCACCAGTGTCCTTGTCAGATTTAATTTCCAAGTCACAGCGGGAATCCACAAGCTTGTTATGATATGAGGTGCTTTGTTGAACAATACCATCTCCATTTGTAAGATTCTTTTGTCTCTTAAGATCTCTCGTAAGATCCTCGTTTTCAGAGGCAGAACTTTCAGACCAGAAATGAGGCATTGTTTCTTTCAAATTACCTTTTCCTGCTGTGCTTGATCTTTTCAATGACGAACTTTCAGACCTCCCAAGACTGAGTGGCTGAAATGAAAAATTTAAGAGAATAAGATGCCATACTGAAAGAGGATTTGTTCTACTAAATATGGGAAGTTGCTTTAAACTACACGAATAATCAAGACCAAAATATAAATAAATAAGAAATTTCTACCTTCTCGCTGTTTTGATCACTGCAACCATTATCAGAACCTTTGGTATCACAAAATGGAGGGCTGTCTGGTTCTGATTGTGTCGCTTGATTCAAATTCATTGAATCGGGCTTCTCTGCAAGGTGGTTGTCAGCCCCTCTCTTGTGAGACATTTCAACCTCCTTGGCTTTACCATTCATCTTAATCCCAGATTGGTGATTCTTGCCAACCCCGACTTCATTTGACATGCATGAATTCTGCAGAACTTTGTCAACCTTCTTATTATTACAAGCTGAATTGTAAAGAGTTTGGCACTGCTCCAAAACCCTCGTATTATCTACATTAATCAAATAACCGTAAAAACCAAGTCAAATCATTATCGAGCAATGAGCTAGATTTTTCTTATTCCTCAACAAATGCAAAAGGAAACGAACTCACCAGAAGAACGTTGCTGAAAAGCGTTTGCACAAAAGGTCGCATCCAAGCTTTTATAAATTGTCACTATACTTTCCAAAAAAGGCAAATGCCTAATATCTGCCACCCATAAATTCACAATCAACACATAACCATTGAGATCATATTCACAATCAACATGTAATCATTGAGATCATAAAAAGATCATATTCACAATCATCGTGTAACCATTGAGATCATAAAAAAAATGTTTTAGAGCAATCCAAAGCAAGCATATTAATTAACAAACTTGCATATATCCACAAATTAAATAAGTAGGAACATACACATAATTGAATTAAATTTTATTCAAAAGGAGTTTAATGGACATACACAACACAGCAAGTGTGACATTCAACGAGAAACCACCATTTGTCCATGTCACACTACCGATTCAAAACTAACCATACAAAAGCAGGGTGATATGACAAATATTGGATTTTCATTGGATGTCAGTGTAAAAGTGTTTACACTGACAGTGCTTACTCTTTAAATCCAAAAATAAAAATAAAAAAAATCATTGATGCAATTCAACTTAACTTATATCATTGCTCTCTCACTGAACATCTAAAATAATAACTAATTAGATAAATAAATGAACTTTAGAATAAAATCAACAGTCCTCTTAAAACACAAATCTAAATCAAACAAAATAAGTGAATCTTAACAAAAAAAAACATTAAAAAAAATACCTTTTTGAGAGTGCTTGGTGTTACAGAGAGCACATTCAGAACGAATCGAAGTACTATCCGCCAAACAGGAACTGTGAATTATAAACAAAACAAAGAAATTAATAAATAAACCTAAAAATGAAATAAAACACAGTAATAAAATGAAGAATTAACGAACCTGCAGAACAAATGATTGCATGGCAACAAAACTGGTTTCTTGAACAAGCTCAAGCTACAAGATCCAACAAAAAAAAAATCAAATAAGCGAATAAAAAGAAAAACCTAAATAACAAAAAAAATGGAAAAAGTGGGAATATGTACCAGAGAGGGCATTTGAGTTCGAGAGCGAGTTTTTGAAAATGAAGCGTCCATGGATTCAATAATTTAGTGTTGTTGTTGATTATTGATTTTCCAGAATTTTCCATTTTTGTGAGTTTTTGGGGATTTTTGCAGTTCTCGCTCGTGAAGTGAAGAGAGGGAAGGTGAGAAAGTAGATTTGTTTTTCTTATGCTGTATTGGGAGATGACGTGGACGGCTCAGATTTTGTTTCAAAATAGACTATAGGCGCGAGGAATTTAATGGATTTCATATATTCGCGCTTTGGAAACGATGCCGTTTTTGTGGCAATCAAACTGTCGCGCCATTTTCTTCCCGCTACCTTTTCATGTGCTTTTGTTTGAATTTCAGATTTCTTAGCTTTTGGCAACATTTTATTTTATTTAAGTTTAATTGAAATTTTGATCCATCTGTTTTTATCATTATCATTTTATGAATTTTGATTTCCTTATTTTTAAATTAAATGGTTTTAGTTTCTTATTTATATTTTTTAACTAAAAAATTAATAGTGTGATATGTTTTAAATCACGTAGTTTATGATTTGATGATGAGAAAAAAATTATATTACATTTACAATTTCTTAATCCAACAATAGATTTTTTTAAAAAGTAAAATAAATAAACTACTTCATCCGATTCTATTTATAATAAACATTTGACTTTTTTGGTTTATTGCATAAATAATGTATTTGGTCTATATTCTAGACAAAATACATTAATTACACACTGAATTTAAAAAGTCAACTTTTCTTATAAATAGGACTGGAGGGAGTATGAAATATATGTCCAGTCCAAGCAAAAGCAAAGTCAAATGTATACCAAACATGAAAAAGTGTGTTCTAACAATCAACATGCATTTATACCATTTACTTTTGACACTTTTGGTTTCCTAGCACCAGAGGTTGTTGACCTTCTACATAGAGTTCAAAAGATCATGCATAGCAATGTCATGTCTACTAGGTCCATGAATGCTGTGTTTACAAGGATTGGTTTTGCCACCCAAAAAGGCTTGGCGGCGCAACTTGTTGCCTGCTTGCCTTCTATTCAAATGTAAATATTGGTTTATATATATATATATAAATAAACAATGAAATATGTAAACTTACTTAGGTTATGTTTGGTAAAAATAGCAGATGACTGATGATCGATAGCTTGTAGTTGATAAGTTTTATAGCTTACTTGTAGCTTGTTTTGTAGACGATAGTTATAAGCTCAAACACTATTTAAAATAGTATCTGAAAAATAAGGTATAAATTCGTGAAATAAGTTATAAGCTCCTAATGGAACGACTTCATCAAAAGGTTCCATATAAAATGGACCTTTCAAAAATATTGGTTCATCATGGACCGATTTTCTTCACCGTTAGATTAGACTTTCTACTAGATTTATCATGGTTCACTCATTCCAAATTTAACTCCAACTTTATCTCTTTCATTTTCTTTTTGTGAAAGAACTTTATCTCTCTCATTGCACCTTCTCTCTTCTCTCTTCCAACTATGCAATACAACTACAACCTTTCTTCTCATTTTTCTCTCTGAACCAAGTGGTTTCATTGTTAACAAAAGCTCAATCCAAAACAATAAATAATAATAATTGGGAGAAAAATGGTATAATTTTTTTTTAGAGTAATTTTGATATCTTCGGTCATCCTTCTTAACATTAATTTCTTGAATAAGCTAACATTATGTAAGCTTGTGAAATCGTTGAAAGCTAGATATCAAGTCCAATGTTGTATGGATAACAAATAATGAAATAATCAAATGTTTTATTTATTAAAAAAAAGTTTCGGTGACCCAGAAAAAGATTAGAGTTATAAAAAAACCCTAAAAATTATTAATAGTGGAAGATGGAAAATTAATGCGGAATTTTACATGCAATTGAAGCAAGATTCTTCTACATAACTTATTGCAAATTTACTTTTTTGGGTGAAGCTGGCTTTTCATTTTGCCCAGAGGGTTTGTTTTTTTAGAGAGATTAAAACTGGTGTGAAGTAAAAAAATATTGAGAGTAGAAGAAAGCTAGTTAGTGAAGCTTCACCAACGCTATGAATCAATGGCCAAAAGTTCAGCTATGAATAATGTGGACAAAGGAAGAAGAGAGTGCAATGAGAGAGAGTTGATGAGTTTGATTTGATGTTGATGGAGCATGATAAGATTTTGAGGGATAATCTAATCCAATGGTAGAAAAAATTGGTTCATCATGAACCAATACTTCAATAGGTCCAAGCCAAATGGCACCTCATCAAACAGACTTTTTTTCTTCATACAAACTTATATAGACCTTACCAAATAGACCCCTATTCAACACATAAATTGTTAACACTAAGAATTCAAACCTAAAATCTAAAAAGAACACACTTTTTTAGTCTCAAATCTACATTATCAAACCAATCCTCATGTGTCCTCTCGATATGTTTTTTTCTCCCGGAATCCTCAACTTTTTCTTGAGATTATCAATCTCAACTCCTTGCATCAAACTCCTTACTATAGTGATAACCCTCTGTTTTAAAAAAGGACTAACACATTAAGTATTACCAACACATTGTAGCTAATATCTATGAACACGTGCAAGAAAAGCTCAATATTTACTAAAATCCTTGTTATTGTTTGTATCACGTTGCATAATTTTGGAGCATTATTGCAGGGCTATAGATAACATTATCGGACAAAAAACACTATCATGTCAAGAATCTCGAGACCTTTAAGTTAATTATGTCTCATTAGAAGGATTTAAAGGAAAGGATAAGATTTCGTTGAGAGAGGAGAATCTATTTTATGTGCTCTATAGATTCTGCGACGGAGATTAGTCACTCTTAAGTGGTAATGGAAACTTCGTATCAATATCATGGTTACAAAAAAAAGATACAAAAATTAAAATCATCAATTTTACTTGAGAGAGTTTTAGTGGGTTGACATGATTGGAGCAAGGGAATCAACGAGGTGAATCAAGATTCGAATCTCAACCGAGAGTTATTCACATTTATTTTTCAATGATGTCTTAAATATAATTATCTCTAGCAGAGGATCTTATGGGAAAAAATAAACAAGGAATAAGACATTTGTAATGATGTCTTAAAAAAAAACTTGTATTTTTTAAAAACAAAATAAGGTCTTATATCGGTTTATGTATGACCGTGTTTGAGTTGACTTATTTATGAGTTTATGAAAAATATCTTATACAAATAAATAAGCTTTTTTGTAAATTTATAAGTTTCTTTAAAAAATGTTAATTTGCACCCCAAAAAAATTGTTAATTCATAAGTTCTCACTAACGAAGATTATACCATTTTTTTCTTTTTTTTTTCCGACAAAAACAAAACGATATTCATTCATTCAAATTGAGAGTGCATAAGATACAATAACATATTTAACATCATTAAAAATGTAAATGATGAATCCGCGAACAAACTCACAGCACCCAAGTTAAAGCATACAACGGCAAAATGCCTACAAATAATATGATAAATTCTAAGTCACTAAAATACTCATGCTTCGAGATCTGCAACGTCGACGCCCAAATCATCGATTGAATTTGTAATTGATTGAAGTTGATCTTTCAATAGGAACCAAACGAACAGCGCAACAAGACGCGAAATCTAACGTCGCACAAGACAACAAACAACACAACACCGCACTCAGACGACGAAATCACAAAAAACACAAAATGGAAACCTTGATATGTGTGAAAACCACTTATTTAGATTTAAAAATTGGAAAAAAGATGCAGAGGGGTGATTCTAGGTAAAAAAAATTACGTAAAACCACCTCCCTTAATGAATGAAGGAGTAAGAAAATTTAGAGATAAGGTGAAATTTCACTCACTAAAAAATTAGGGCCGACTATCTTCACAAACTTATGAATAATATATAAAATCTTATTTATCTACGTAAACTAAAAAATAAACCAATCCAACATAACACTACTTCCTTCTCACTTTTCTATACATAGTTAATCAAACACTTTTCTTTCTATTTTGTTTCTTCGTTGAACAATGTAAACTAAATTATCCACCTAAAAGAAAAATGTATACAAAATTATTATTTGAGTTTTCCTTTTATTTATTCTATCTAATTTTTCTCCTAAATTATCTTTCTATGTGCAAGAGTGTTTTTTTTATTTATTTATTAAAAAGCAAATCCAAAAGTGTTGAAGGTGAGAAAAACATAAGAATGAAGGGTTAAATTGTGTTGGCTTTTTCTGGAAATCTTTTTAAGAGTTTTAACAAACACATAACAAGAGATAATCAAAGAGATAGAGATAAGAGAGACAACACAAGGAATTATCATGGCTCACCTCACAATCTGAGGTTAATCTAGTCCCCTTGCACTTCTAAGGAATTTTTTACTACAACCACACGAGATTACAATTGCTTCAACACACAAGTCAGAGACTTCCTTGCCTCACACAAGAAAACTTACACAATCAAAGTTTAATTAATTAAAGAGTTTGATTGTGTTTACACTTTGAACTTAAAGAGTGGTACACTAACTTAAAACTTAAGAAACTTCTGACATTTAAGAAATTTTAAGACAAGCTTGTAAGAATTTTTCTAAGTGTGTGAAGGCTTTTGAATTTGCCAGAGTTTTGACACTTGTAATAATTCACAATCAGTTGTCTTTCTTCAAACTACTTAGTTCTTTATATAGGAGAGAAATAATAGAGTTATTGTTTTAAGTTTGCCAACTCATGAAAATTGTCTTACAGAGCTTGGTCAGATTTTGAAAACTTTGCCGCAATTGGATAATGTCGGCGAACAATACTTTGATAAATCTTTTGTTTCTTATATAATGATCTGTTACATTCTTTTTGCCTTTGAATTTCTTTGTTTCTTTCTGCACGTGGTCAGAAGAAAACAAATTGTACTATCAGAGGTTGAAACTGACCTTCCATCAAAAGAAGACAAAACTGATAAGAGTCATCCAGAATGCTGACATCATCAGAGCTTGCTTCCTTCAGATTCTGAATCCATCCGAGTTTGTTCTCATCAGAGTCTTCACGTATCTTCTAATCAGAACTTTGGCTTTATGTTAACCGTTCTTCAAATTATCTTCCAAGTCTTTAGAAGTTTTCAATGTTTTCCTTGTGCTCAGAACTTGATGTATCAAACCAAAAACTTGATCTTGAAGTCATAATTTAATTATATGGTCATGCATACTTGAACACACATTAGAGTATCAATTTGTTCTTTCATACATTGTTATAATCAAAACCTTAAAAACATTATTCTAAAACCCACTTTGGTTCAACAAATGTGATATAAGAATAGATTTTCTCAATTTTTCTCTCTCATGTTTTCGTATTTTTCACATCTCAACCTTTAAATCACTTTTCTCCTTTTTTTTTTCTTTTCAAATTCCAATGTTTTGTATATATATTGTACCATCTTTCAAAAAGTGTATATATGTTGTACCTGCCCGTCTTGCCGGCTGCATATGATGTTGTTCTTCTACTTAATTAAGTCACATGAAAGAAATTAAATTACCAATAATAATGCTGATAAGCTTTCATATTTTTTTAATTAAGCTCTATCTTTTTTAATCAATATGGGATTTTATTTTTTCAACACACTTCCTTATGACCAACACTATTGGTTTGGTTATATATATATATATGATGGGTGACCGAAAAGAGTCTATGATATCATATTACAATTCTTGATAAAAAAATATTTTTGAAGGAATTCTTGATAGAATTTATAATCGAGAAAAAAAAATATAAAAGTGAAATGAAAAAAATATGATTATTAGAAAATTGTTACATCAAGTAATACATTAAAATTTATATAGTCAATTAGACCACCCTTAAAAAAAAGTCAATTATACAACAAATATTTCTTTGTTTGAGGCCATTTGTACATATGGAAACGGCAGATGCTGAATTCAAAGTAAAGTTAGTATAAGAAGGGCCAATACTGAATTTAAGAATGAAAATAGGATAGAGACATGAACGTCGAGTCCTAGTAGTAGTATTACATTTTACAATTAGAAATGATCAACGATGTCACTGAAAAAGGGAACATAGCACACACCATTTTGTGCCATGTCAAAATCAATATCATGTCATCTTCAAGATAAGTTAGATGTAAACACCAAGCAGAGTAAAAAAAAGGTGAAAACACAAGAAGTGCAAAACAAAAATATGGCAGATTCCTTTTTTTTTTTTCGGCCTTAAGATTTACTTATCTATTAGTTTTTTTTTATGACGCAATACTCATCTATTAGTTAGGTCATGCAAAATGGACAATGTATAATTTTAGTTAGGTAAAAGACAAACTTCTAAGATCAAATTACCCGTCCTTAAATATACCAAAAAGCTCATAAGAATAAGCTAGCAGCCTTGCATGATTCCAACATAAAAGCTTAACAGCACACGTAGTTCTTCTTTCCAGCATCATGGAAGTGGTTGAAGAAAAAGGCCCTCCAAATGGGAAAGAAGATTACACTCAAGATGGTACAGTAGACCTAAAAGGTAGACCTGTTTTAAGATCGAAGACTGGACGGTGGAAAGCTTGCTCCTTCATAGTAGGTAAAGTGAAGTGTTTTGTGGCTTCGTGCATATTTGGATACACTATACACTATGAGATTGTTGGAATCACATTGTGCCTCTACAGTTTTGGCTAATGACATATACTTTAGAATTTATACAAAATTATAATGTCACTGTGGTTTCGATAAACTCACCGTCAATCTAAACATATAGTTTCATTTTTTTTCTTCCATTTTTATTGTTCTCATATATAGCAACATGAATGAATCATTATGCGTTTTTGTGTAATTTATAGGGTATGAAGTGTTTGAGAGGATGGCTTACTACGGGATTGCATCAAACTTAGTGATTTATCTAACAAACAAACTTCATCAGGGTACTGTGGAAGCTTCAAACAACGTTAGCAACTGGGCAGGTTCGGTGTGGATGATGCCACTTGTAGGAGCTTACATTGCCGATGCTTATTTTGGCCGCTATTGGACCTTTGTAGTTGCATCATGCATTTATCTATTGGTATGTAATGATATTTCTTTTCATCATTTGAGTATATGCTACTTAGTAGCAGGTAAAATTATTGGATGCATATTATGATTGGGATGGGGGAGTCCATAATATACTTGCCCCAATCTTTTGTGATGTAAGTGGGCACACTACTGCAACCACTATAAAAGTGTGATTGCATTGTGATTTTTAAAGACAGTGACTACAAGATTATAATCTTAAAAGCCAGTCATGGACTTTCAAAATGTTTACCCCTAAAAAGATAAATAGGTCATACTGAAGTCTTAAACTTAATAAATAGATCGGTCTCGTCAAACGAAAAGTCTTATGTAGATGTGCATCCCAACGTTAGAATGTTCCCCCTTACGAAGAAGTTTGTGTGACGATTGACAAACCACAACAACATACTTGACAGTATATATCCTGACCCAAAATCTTTCAAGTATCTATTCTTCTAGTACAAGTTTTCCTATGCTATCCTCGTTTAGTTCATTTCTGACTACTGTCAAATTTTATTGTTCACATTTGGATTTCACATGCATTATTGTTTTTCTATATATTATTGCTTGATGCACTCAGGCTTCAAAAAAGTGTCATTTAGTATGTTACTTATGTGATTGAGAACAGACATGCCATTCTTTTGTTTTGCCACAGGGAATGTGTTTGTTGACTCTAGCTGTCTCAGTAACATCTTTGAGGCCACCAGAATGTGCACGAGGAGTTGCAGACAAAAATTGCCCCAGGGCGTCACCATTGCAAAGGGGTGTATTCTTCCTTGCCCTATACATTGTTGCTGTAGGAACAGGAGGAACCAAGCCCAACATTTCTACAATGGGAGCAGACCAATTTGACGAGTTTGAGCCCAAAGAGAGGACCTATAAGCTTTCCTTCTTCAATTGGTGGTTTTTTAGCATTTTCCTTGGTACCCTTTTCTCCAACACTTTCGTAATCTACATACAAGACAGAGTCGGTTGGACAGTAGGATATGGCCTTCCTACCGCTGGGCTTGCAGTTTCAGTATTGGTGTTTCTGGTAGGAACTCCATTGTACAGGCATAAATTGCCCTCAGGCAGCCCTATAACTAGAATGCTCCAAGTCTTTGTAGCAGCTATGAGAAAGGGGATGACACGGGTCCCAGAAGATCCAAAAGAGCTACATGAGTTAAGCATAGAAGAGTATGCATCCAACGGGAGAAATAGAATTGATCGCAGCTCTTCCTTGAGGTTAAGTATAATAGCGCTTTATCCTTTCAAAATTCAACATCTTTTTTCATGTCACAAAGATTGGGTGTTAATCATTTAATTTGCATGCATCACTTCTTCTATGCTTGTAGTTTCCTTGACAAAGCGGCTACAAAGACAGGCCAAACTTCACCGTGGATGCTTTGTACAGTGACACAAGTTGAGGAAACCAAGCAAATGACAAAAATGATACCTATTTTGATTACAACACTTATCCCAAGCACATTGATAGTTCAATCGACAACACTCTTCGTTAAACAAGGCACCACGCTAGACAGAAGCATGGGACCACATTTTGATATCCCTCCGGCATGTCTCACGGCATTTACAACTATCTTCATGCTTATAAGCATTCTAGTGTACGACCTTGCTTTTGTGCCCATGATTCGGCGATACACAAAGAACCCCAGAGGAATCACACTGTTTCAGAGACTAGGAATTGGCCTAGTGTTGCACATTGCTATAATGGTCACTGCATGCTTGGCTGAGAGGAAGAGACTCCGTGTTGCAAGAGAAAACAACCTCTTTGGCCGGCATGATACAATTCCCCTCACTATTTTTATCCTCCTCCCTCAGTTTGCCTTGGCAGGGATTGCTGATAACTTTGTCGAAATTGCCAAGTTAGAGTTCTTCTATGATCAAGCACCAGAAGGCATGAAAAGTCTCGGAACATCATATTTTACAACCAGCTTGGGTTTAGGAAGTTTTCTAAGTACTTTCCTTCTTTCAATCGTTTCTAAAATCACCCGGAGACATGGTCACAAAGGTTGGGTTTTGGATAACCTAAACATCTCTCGTTTAGATTATTATTATATGTTCATGGCAGTACTAAGCTTACTCAACTTCCTTTGCTTTCTGGTTGTTGCCAAGTTCTATGTATATAATGTTGATGTTAGACTAAACAAATCAAGTTTGGAGATGAACCCTGCTTCATCTCAGAATAGTCCTAGAATAAGGAAAAGCACTTCACAACAAGATGCGAGCTCGTAGGAAAACATGACCATCATTCCTTTCTTCTATCTGCCTTTCAGTAAATAAATAGCTTCAGATTTGTCTTGCTGTGGTTCATCTCTTGCCATTCCCATTTTCACGATTAAATTTGAATGGAGTGGTCTTTTCTTGTTTAGAAACATAACATTGTCATAAAGAGTTTTAAATCAATGATAAAGAACCTCCGCGGAGAAAAACTATTTAAAGACATCTTTTATTGCACAGGATAATTAAGAACATTAGTGCAGCTTATCCTTTGCATTTAAGTATTCCTAGAAAACCTTTGGGCTTCAGCCATTATATGTTAAAAAGACCACCATATGCTAGACTATCTTCCATGTATGTAATTCGACACTTACAGCAAAAGAGGCAAAATATTTATTAAAAAAAACCAAGAATGTAGAATAAATTCTGATAACTCTTGAAGTTAGGCAGAGAACAAAATAATAATTAAATAGTTTATCAGTTGCACTTGGGTAAGAGACTTCTTATGATCTAGTTAATTCAAAACATTAACAACTTAGATAACAACTAAGTATATTCCATGCTATGGCACTAGTACATGATGACATGAAAGCATACATGATGAAGCGACGAGTGAAAGTGCATGACTCAGGGGACAGCAGCCTTGGCGTCTGACTGATCGGAAAATTCTGCCTTTTGAGGTTCTGTTTGTCAAAAAATCTTGCCAGGAATTTTCCTAATGGCAGCGGCAGACAATGTGAAGGCCATGAAAGACTGAAAAGCTATAGTAGCAGCCGCCGGAAACTGAACTTTCGAATATAGTTCACTTTAATTTTTCATTTTATTAAAACAATTACTAGTGACTTATTAATTTTATTCTCAATTTTCTGTATCAGATGTTAATAAAGTTTTACTCTCCTTTTTAATCTAATTTTTCTATTAAATTCTTTCCACGTTGGAAATTGTATAACAGTTACAAGCATATTCTGTAAATGTGTGCTTGCCGGCTGCATAGTGCATATGATGTAATCTGACATGATGTTATTCTAATTAATTACTGATAATGAATAATTAATAGTAACGTGTGCATATGGATACTAGTACCTATCTATTTAGCATAAAAAATGCTTTTGGCAATTACAACTTTCATATTTTAGTTTCAATGTCAAGTTGAAAATAAAGAGGTACTGGTGCTGAAAGTGAAAATGAACATGAAACAAAAATAGAGACAAGAGAGAAGATCCATAGAATTTGAGATGACCAGTGACTAGAAAGGGATTGAAGCATATATAAATATACTCAGTGAAAGGTCTGAAAGCAAATTTAACTAACAGTATTGTTTTTTCCTTCGTAAGCACGAGACTTTTTCTGCTATGCTAGTCTCAAGTCAGCTTCATAAGATCTAATAATAACTTGATGGGTAAGTTAAATGTAAAACACCAACCGAATCAGCATAGAAATGAAGAGGTTAAAAATGTGAATTCATAAGAACTACAAAACAAAAAATCCGGACGATTCCTTTTTGTTTTTGACATTTTGGTTTGTTTGTTAGCTCATTTAAAATGGACAATTTGAAAACTAAAGGTTGTGAAAACTAAGCTTCTAAAGTCAGTTTCCTTGTCCTTAAATACATCAAAAGCTCATGAGAAAAACTAAAAACCTTGCTTGATCCCCACACAAGTGTCCAAGTAGTTTTTCTTGTCCAGCATCATGATGGCGATGGTGGAAGAAAAAGTCTCATCAAAGGGAAAGAAAATTACACTCAAGATGGAACAGTAGACCTAAAAGGTTGGAAAGCTTGCTCCTTTATAGCAGGTAAAATGGAGCCTTTTGCTGCCTACTTTGAAGCTGATTAAGTTATTCCAGTTTCAGCATAATTTTTTGGATAGCTTAATCCTCTCACTTTTTTCATTTTATTGTATTCACATACAGTATATAATGCATTAATAACACTTATGATGCATTTGTGTAATTTATAGTGTATGAAGTGTTTGAAAGGATGGCTTTCTATGGAATAGCATCAAACTTAGTGGTGTATCTAACAAGTAAACTCCATGAGGGTACAGTGGAATCATCAAACGACATAAGCAACTTGGGGGGTCCAGTGTGGATGATGCCACTTGCAGGAGCTTACATAGCTGTAACATTAATGTTTCGTTGATATTGTAATTCTTTTTTTTTTTTTTGTATTTAATTAATAGTTTTTCGCCTCAAATTATAAGTCGTTTTGACTATTTTGCATAAAAGTAATAGTTAGTGATATTATAAGAAAATCAGAATTAAAGTTTCATTGATATTATAAAATGATTTAGTATAATTTAGAGAAAAGTAGAATCAATCAAGAAATAACTAGGAATGAATAATAATGTTCATTTCTTGCTGTAAAAATTGTCCTTATCTTAATAAATCATCCCAATCCTGTGAATAAAATTTCATTTCAGAACCTTCAGAATACTCTGTCATTGAATTCGATACCAAGTTTTTTAAATAAAAAAAAAACTATAACTGAGAAATTTACACTACTACTTTTTTAAAACTTAATCAAGAGTATGTTTAATGATCTTTTAAGCACTTATATACAAAACCTTAAATAGAAAGCAAACACATATTTTGTTGTGTCTGAAATTAAAACCGACCCCACTTGGTGGGATAAGGCTTGGTTGTTGCTGTCTGAAATTAAAAAATTGCAATTGCCACCGATTGAGAATGACTAGTAATAAATAGAAAATTAAAAAAAAAATCAATAATATCAAGCTATGAGTTTACTCTTTTTTTTCAATCTTTCAACAATAGAAACACAAAAAGTTTACAACTTACAGTACATAAAATTTATTTAACATTAACTTTTGCATATTTAATACAAGAAATATTTCTTTGTTTGAGGCCATTTGTACACATGGAAACGGCAGATGCTGAATTCAAAGTAAAGTTAGAATAAGAAGGGCCAATGTACTGAATTTAAGAATGAACATAGGACAGCGTTGGGTCCTATAGTAGTACTACAAATGTCAATGAAAAAGGGAACATAGCGCACAGCATTGTGTGCCATGTCAAAATCAATATCATGTCATCTTCAAGATAAGTTAAATGTAAACACCAAGCTAAGTCACAAAGGAAGAAGAGTCAAAAAAATGTGAAAACACAAGAAGTGCAAAACAAAAATATGGCAGATTCCTTTTCTTTTTTTTCGGCCTTAAATCTACTCATCTATTAGTTAGGTCATGCAAAATGGAGAATGTATAACTTTAGTTAGGTAAAAGACAAATTTCTAAAACCAAATTGCCCGTCCTTAATATAACAAAAAGCTCATAAGAATAAGCTAGCAGCCTTGCATGATTCAAACATAAGAGCTAATACAACACAAGTAGTTGTTCTTTCCAGCACCATGGAAGTGGTTGAAGAAAAAGGCCCTGCAAGTGGGAAACAAGATTACACTCAAGATGGTACAGTAGACCTAAAAGGTAGACCTGTTTTAAGATCGAAGACTGGACGATGGAAAGCTTGCTCCTTCATAGTAGGTAAAGTGAAGCGTTTTGTGGCTTCGTACATATTTGGATACATTATACACTATGGGATCGATGGAATCACATTGTGCCTCTACAATTTTGGCGAATGACATATACTTTAGAATTTTGACAAAATTACAGTGTCACTGTGGTTTTGATAAAAACACCGTCAATCTAAAGATACATAGTTTCATTTTTTTTTAGATACCCTGATATTTTTCTCTTTTTTCCATTTTATTTTTTTCATATATAGCAACATGAAAGAATCATTATGCATTTTTGTGTATAGGGTATGAAGTGTTTGAGAGGATGGCTTACTACGGGATAGCATCAAACTTAGTGATCTATCTAACTGACAAGCTCCATGAGGGAACTGTGGAATCTGCAAACAACGTTAGTAACTGGAAGGGTTTGGTGTGGATGATGCCACTTGTAGGAGCTTACATAGCCGATGCTTATTTCGGTCGCTACTGGACCTTTGTAATTGCATCATGCATTTATCTCTTGGTAATGTAATGATATTTATTTTCATCATTTGAATATATGCTACTTAGAGGTAGGTTAAATTATTGGATGAACATTATACTAGGATGGTGGATATTAGGACAAAAAGTATATCCTAGCTGAAATATTAGGACAAGTAACTAGCAGATATTCACAATAGCAAATTTGACACATATCATAACCCAAAACTTGACAATGAGTATATCCTAGCTGAATCCAAACCATATAGACTCACTTAAATTTAGATTAACATTTTCTCACACAAGGAAAGGAATAGTTCATGGTCATGCTGTCACTTGGAGCTGTATCAATTGATTTGAATTAGGACTTTTCTAACATAGCTTAAGCCTATTTGCTAAATAAGCTAGGCCTTTTGTTTCAAATAGAAGCTGCAATTACAGATGTGACTGTGGTTGCAGCCACTGCAAATGCAGACATTGCGGTTGTTGTAATGTTATTATGAAGCTGTTGAATGAACTTATGTTATTTATCCCGATGATTCATCCTCAAATAGTTGTGATTGTTGTTGTGTATTATTGTGATGTGTATTATGGAGCTATGATGTGTATGAACTTATGGACATTGTGATTGTTGTGATGTGTATTATGGAGTCGTGATTGTGTTGTGACGTATCCTGCTGATTCACCTTCAAATTGCCACACTTTTCTCACCCATTCCACATCCCTCCAATTCTTTATCAGCAACTCACTATCATCCTAAAATATCACCCTTCGCATGAGAACTTCTAAATCTACTAAAGAAAGAAGAATGAAGAACAATTTGCTAGAGAACTTCAAGGTCTGATGCAATACGATACAACCTGTTACCATGATAAACATATCTCGATATGTTGTGATGCAATTTGGCACACAACTGCAACAACTATAAAAGTGTGATTGCATTGTGATTTTTAATGAAAAGGACTCTAAGATTATAATCTTAAAAGCTAGTCATGGACTTCCAAATGTTTACCCCTAAAAAGATAAATAGGTCATAGTCAAGCCTTAAACTTGGGAATATACCTGACCCGAAATCTTTGCAGTATCTATTCTAGTACATGTTTTCCTGTGCTATCCTCATTTCGTTCATTTTTTACTACCGTCAGATTTTGTTGTTCACACTTGGATTTCACATGCATTATTGTTTTTCTATATATTATTGATCGATGCATTCAGACTTCAAAACGGTGCATTTGGTATGTTATTTATGTGACTAAAAACAGACATACCATTCTTTTGTTTGGCCACAGGGAATGTGTTTGTTGACTCTAGCTGTTTCAGTAACATCTTTGAGGCCACCAGAATGTGCACAAGGAGTTGCAGACCAAAATTGCCCCAGAGCGTCACCATTGCAAAGGGGTATTTTCTTCCTTGCCCTGTACATCATTGCTGTAGGAACAGGAGGAACGAAGCCCAATATATCTACAATGGGAGCAGACCAATTTGACGAGTTCGAGATCAAAGAGAGAACCTATAAACTTTCCTTCTTCAATTGGTGGTTTTTCAGTATTTTCCTGGGTACCCTATTCTCCAACACTTTCGTAATCTACATACAAGACAGAGTGGGTTGGGCCGTAGGATATGGCCTTCCTACCGCTGGACTTGCGGTTTCAGTATTGGTGTTTCTGGTAGGAACACCATTGTATCGGCATAAATTGCCCTCAGGTAGCCCTATAACTAGAATGCTCCAAGTCTTTGTGGCAGCTATAAGAAAGTGGATGACACGGGTCCCAGAAGATCCAAAAGAGCTACATGAGTTAAGCATAGAAGAATATGCATGCAACGGAAGAAATAGAATTGATCGCAGCTCTTCTTTGAGGTTAGGTCTAATTGTGTTATATCATTTCAAATTTTACCATCTTTTGTCATGTCATAAATGCATCACTTCTTCTATGCTTGTAGTTTCCTTGACAAAGCGGCTACAAAGACAGGCCAAACTTCACCATGGATGCTTTGTACAGTGACACAAGTTGAGGAAACCAAACAAATGACAAAAATGATTCCTATTTTGATTACAACACTTATCCCAAGCACATTGATAGTTCAATCGACCACACTCTTCGTTAAACAAGGCACCATGCTAGACAGGAGAATGGGACCACATTTTGATATCCCTCCGGCATGTCTCACAGCATTTACAACTATCTTCATGCTTATAAGCATTGTAGTATATGACCTTGCTTTTGTGCCCATGATCCGGCGATACACAAAGAACCCCAGAGGAATCACATTGTTGCAGAGACTGGGAATTGGCCTAGTGTTGCACATAGCTATAATGGTCACTGCATGCTTGGCTGAGAGGAAGAGACTCCGTGTTGCAAGAGAAAACAACCTATTTGGCCGACATGATACAATTCCCCTTACTATTTTTATTCTCCTTCCTCAGTTTGCCTTGGCAGGGATTGCTGATAACTTTGTCGAAATTGCGAAGTTAGAGTTCTTCTATGATCAAGCACCAGAAGGCATGAAAAGTCTCGGAACATCATATTTTACAACTAGCTTGGGTTTAGGAAGTTTTCTAAGTACTTTCCTTCTTTCAATTGTTGCTAATATCACCCAGAGACATGGTCACAAAGGTTGGGTTTTGGATAACCTAAACATCTCTCGTTTAGATAACTATTATATGTTCATGGCAGTATTAAGCTTAATCAACTTCCTTTGCTTTCTGGCCGTTGCCAAGTTATTTGTATATAACGTTGATGTCAGACAAGACAAATCAAGTTTGATGATGAACCCAGCTTCATCTCAGAATAGTCCTAGAACAAGCAAAAGCACTCCAGAATAAGATGCCAACTCGTGAAAAATATGACCTTCACTCCTTCCTTCTATTCGCTTTTCAGAAAATAAATTGCTTCAGATTTGTCTTCCCGTGGTTCATCTCTTGCCATTCCCATTTTCGCAATTAAATTTGAATGCAGCGGTCTTTCCTTGTTTAGAAACATTAACATGGTCATAGAGTTTCACATCAATGCTAAAGAACCTCTACGGAGAAAAACTATGTATGTAATTCCTAGAAAACCTTCAGCCATTATATGTTAAAGAAACCACCATATGCTAGAATATCTTCCATGTATGTAATTCGATACTTACAGCAAAAGAGGCAAAATATTTATTTAAAAAAAACGAAGAATGTAGAATAAATTCTGATAACTCTTGAAGTTAGGCAGGGGAGAAAATAATAATTAAAGTTTATCAGATGCACTTGGGTAAGAGACTTCTTATGATCTAATCTCAGAATGTTTATGATCTAGTTAATTCAAAACATTAACAACCTAGATAAAAACAAACAAGTATATGCCATGCCATGTCACTAGTACATGATGAAGTGAAAGCATACATGATGAAGCGACGAGGGAAAGTGCATGACTCAGGGGACGGCAGCCTTGGCGTCTGACTAATCGGAAAATTGTGCCTTTTGAGGTTTGTTTCGTCAAAATAGCTCGCTGGAAATTTCCTAATGGCAGCGGCAAACAATGTGGAGGCCAGAGATGAAAGACTGAAGCTACAGTAGCAGCCGCGGGAAACTGAACTGTAGGATATAGTGACTTATTAAAACAATTCTATATCAGATGTTACTGGTGACTTATTTATTTTATTCTCACTTTTCTGTATCAGATGTTAAAAAAGTTTCCCTTTCCTTTTTTATCTAATTTTTCTATTAAATTCTTTCCACGTTTAAAATTGTGACACAGTTACAAGCATATCATGTAAATGTGTGCTTGCCGGCTGCAAAGTGCATAATTGCATATGATATAATCTGACATGATGTTATTCTAATTAATTACTGATAATGAATAATTTATAGTAACGTGTGCATGTGGATACTAGTACCTATCTATTTAGCATAGCATAAAAATTGCTTTCGGCAATTACAACTTTCATATTTTGGTTTCAAAGTCTAGTTGAAAATAAAGAGGTACTTGTGCTGAAACTTTATTAAAAAGCAAATCCAATAGCGTTGAAGGTGAGAAAAACACAATAAGAGATGGTTGAATTGTGTTGGTTTTTTCTAAAAATCTTTTTCAGAGTTTTAACAAAGACAAAACAAGAGACAATCAAAGAGATAGGGAGAAGAGAGACAACACAAGGAATTATCATGGTTCACCTCACAATCCGAGGTTGATTTAGTCTTCTTGCACTTCCAAGAGATTTTTTACTCTAACCACACAATATTACAATTGCTCCAACACACAAGTAAGAGACTTCCATGCCTCACAGAACAGAACTTATACAATCAGAGTTTAATTAAAGAGTTTGATTGTGTTTACGCTTTAAACTCAAAGAATGGTACACTAACTTATAGCTCAAGAAACATGTGACGCTTGAGAAATTATAAGATACTAAGTTTGTAAGAATTTTTATAAGTGTGTGAAGGCTTTTGAATTTGACAGAGTTTTGACACTTGCAGTGGCGCAGACACCACCCAGCTAGGCAGGGCTGTAGCCCAGGCTCTGCTGCTGCTTGCTTTGTAAAAGCCCAACCCAATGTCATTTTTCCTACTTAAAAAAAAAACAGAGACAGAATTTAGTGTTTTGTTTCTATTTTTTCAGCGCGTATACTCTTCTCCTTTTCTACGACAACAAGATCAACAATGTGTGGTTGAATGACTTGATGATATTTTACACCGAGCGAGAGATATTCAAATCGTTTGATGATGTTGATATTATTTGAACATTCACTCGAAAGAGGTCGCGGAAAGGGCATTTACCTCCTAATTTTATTTAGCACTGGCAGGTTATATTTCATCTTTCTTATTTAAAATTGTACTTTTGTTGAAAAATGACAAACCTCTTTTATTTCGACTTATGACTATTTATATATATTATGTCACATATGAATTTGCGATAAATTTTTTGCCCAGGCTCTATAAAATTTCTGGCTCCGCCACTGGACACTTGTAATAATTCACAATCACTTCTCTTTCTTCAAACTACTCATGTCCTTATATAGGAGAGAAATAATAGAGTCGTTGTTTGAAGTTTACAAACTCATCAAAATCGTCTTACATAACTTGATCAGTTTTTGAAAACTTTTCCTCAATTAGATAATGTCAGTGAACAACACTTTGATAAAATTTTGTTTCTTATTGAATGATTTGTTACATTCTCTTTGCCTTTGAATTTTTTGTTTGTTTCTACACGTGGTCAAAAGAAAACAAATTGTACTATCAGAAGTTGAAAGCGACCTTCCATCAGAAGAAGACAAAACTAATCAGAGTCACTCAGAACGCTGACGTCATCAGAGCTTGGCAGCTTGATTCCATCAGAGGTTGAATCCATTAGAGTTTGTTCTCATCAGAGACTTCGAGATATATTCTAATTAGAACTTTGACTTTCTGTTGACCATTCTTCAAATTATCTTCCAAGTTTTTAGAAGTTTTCAATGCTTTTTTTAGTACCATAATGCTTTTCTTGTGCTCAGAACTTGATGTATCAGAACCAAAAACTTGATCTTGATGTCAGAATTTAATTATATGGTCATGTTAAGCACGCACATTAGAGTATCAAATTGTTCTTTCATACATTGTTATTATCAAAACCTTAGAGACATTATTCTAAAACTCACTTTAGTTCAACAAGTGTGATATAAAAAAAATAAAAATTAGATTTTCTCAATTTTTTCTCTCATATTTTCTTATTTTTCACATCTCAACCCATAAAATCACTTTTCTCCTTTTTTTTTTATTTTACAAATTCCAATGTTTATTTTTTCCTTTATATTTCAATGGTCTAGATTTCTACATTATTTCCTCAAGTTTTTTTCTTCTTCTGCTTGACAAGATCATAATCGGTGAGATAACCACATTGCCTTTTTAGAGAAATAACATGGATATAATTATATGTATATATGTTTTTTTAGAGGATTATATATATATGGAAATGTTAACCGGCGCTCTCAACACTCGTTAATGATACTAAAAATGGAAATTATATAGTAGTTTTTTTTATAAGAAGGAAGTTATATAGTAGTTTTTTTTTAAAAGAGTTATATAGTAGTTATTACATTGAAAATTGTGTAATCAATCCATTAAAATTACTTTTTTCAGTAATAACTTTCTTTTTTGGTATCATTAACCGGTGTCCCAGGGACACCAGTTAGCCTGAAAGAAATTAAATTACCAATAATAATGCTAATAAGCTTTCATAGTTTTTTTTTAAGAGCTTTCATAAATTTTAATCAAGCTCTATCTTTTTTTAATCAATGTGGGATTTTGTTTTTTTAGTACATCCTCATGTCCAACACTATTGGTCTGGTGCGTGTATATATATATATATATATATATATATGATGGGTGACCGAAAATAATAGACTCTGATATAATAATACAATTTTATAATCGATAAGAAAAAATATATAAAAGTGAAATGAAAATAATATGATTATGTGAAAATTGTTACACTAAGATTTATATAATCAACTGGACCACCCTTAAAAAAAAAGTCAATTGGACCAACTAAATCATAATTAATCTAACAACTGGGGTAACTAACTTTTGCATATTTAATGGAGTACAAGAAATATCTCTTTGTTTGAGGCCATTTGTACACATGGAAACGGCAGACACTTAATTCAAAGTAAAGTTAGAATAAGAAGGGCTAATGTACTGAATTTAAGAATGAACATAGGACTGAGACATGAACGTTGGGTCCTATAGTAGTATTACAAATGTCAATGAAAAAGGGATCATAGCGCACAATATTTTGTGACATGTCAAAATCAATATCATGTCATCTTTAAGATGAGTTATACGTAAACACCGAGCGTTCCCGTGAGCTTAACTCACTAGATAAAGGATAATGTATATTTTATGCAGGTACTAAAGTTTAAACTCCGGGAATCCCACTTATTCACCTATAAAGTGAATTTCTCTAACCGCTAGACTACTTGGCAGGAAAAAAAAACGTAAACACCAAGCGAAATCACAAAGAAAGAAGAGGAAAAAAATGTGAAAACACGTGCAAAAACAAAAATATGACGGATTCCTTATTTGTTTTCTATTAGTTAGGTCATGCAAAATGGACAATACATAACTTTAGGCGGGTAGTAAAAGACAAACTTCTAAAATCTAATTGCCCGTCCTTAAATAGACCAAAAAGCTCATAAGGAAAAGCTAGCAACCTTGCATGATTCCAACATAAAAGCTTAACAACACAAGTAGTTCTTCTTTCCAGCATCATGGGAGGGGTTGAAGAAAAAGGCCCAGCAAGTGGGAAAGAAGATTACACTCAAGATGGAACAGTAGACCTAAAAGGTAGACCTGTTTTAAGATCAAACACCGGAAGATGGAAAGCTTGCTCCTTCATAGTAGGTAAAGTGAAGCGTTTTTTGGCTTCGTACATATTTGGATACACTATACACTATGAGATTGATGGAATCACATTGTGCCTCTAAAGTTTTGGCGAATGACATATACTATAGAATTTTGACAAAATTATAGTGTCACTGTGGTTTTGATAAACTCATCGTCAATCTAAACATATATGGTTTCATCTTTTTTTAGATACCCTAATATTGTTCTCTTTTTTCCATTTTATTTTTATATATAGCAACGAATGAATTATTATTATGCATTTTTGTGTAATTTATAGGGTATGAAGTGTTTGAGAGGATGGCTTACCACGGGATAGCATCAAACTTAGTGATCTATCTAACAAATAAGCTCCATGAGGGAACTGTGGAATCTGCAAACAACGTTAGCAACTGGGCGGGTTCGGTGTGGATGATGCCACTTGTAGGAGCTTACATAGCCGATGCTTATTTTGGCCGCTATTGGACCTTTGTAATTGCATCTTGCATTTATCTCTTGGTATGTAATGATATTTATTTTCATCATTTGAGTATATGCTACTTAGTAGCACTAGCAGCTAAAATTATTGGATGAACATTATGATTGGGATGGGATGGGGGAGTCCATAAACAAGACCATATGTAATATTAAGACAAGCAACTAACAGAAATTCACAGTAGTATATTTTACACATATCATAACCCAAAACTTGTCAATGAGTATATCCTAGTTGAATCCAAACCATATAGGCTCACTTACATTTAGATTTTCTAACATTCTCTCACACAAGGAAAGGAATACAGTTCATGGTCATGCAATCACTTGGGACTGTATGACTTGACTTGAATTAGGACTTTTCTAACCTAGTTTAAGCGTATTTGCTAAATAAGCTAGGCCTTTTGCTTCAAATAGAAGCTGCAATTACAGATGTGACTGTGGTTGCAGCCACTGCCACTGCAATTGCGAACATTGTGATTGTTGTGATGTGTATTGTGGATGTGGAGTTGTGGCATGAACTTATGTTGTTTATACATTGAGTATCTCGCCGATTTACCTTCAAATAACCACACTATTGCTCACCCCTCCCACATTCCACAAATTCTTTATCTCCAACTCACTATTATCTTAAAATATCGCCGCCCTTCGCATGAGAACTTCTTAATCTACTAAAGAAAGATGAATGAAGAACAATTCACAAGAGAACTTTCAAGGTTTGACGTAATGTGATAACCTGTTACCATGATAAACATACCCCAATATGTTGTGATGCAATTTGGCACACTGTGTAACCACTATAAAAGTATGAATGCATTGTGATTTTTAAAGACAAGGACTACAAGATTATAATCTTAAAAGCTAGTCATGGACTTCCAAAATGTTTACCCAAAAAAAGATAAATAGGTCATACTCAAGCCTTAAACTTGGGAAATAGATTGGTCTCATCAAAGTAAAAGTTTTACAAAGATGTGCATCCCAACATTAGAAAGTTTCCCCTACGAAGAAATTTGCGTGACGGACCAAAACAACATACTTGACAATTTATCCTGACCCAAAATCTTCCAAGTATTTATTCTAGTACATGTTTTCCTATGATATCCTCGTTTAGTTCATTTTTTACTACCATCAGATTTTATTGTTCACACTTGGATTTCACATGCATTATTGTTTTTCTAGATATTATTGCTCGATACATTCAGGCTTCAAAAGAGTGTCATTTAGTGTGTTATTTATATGATTAAAAACAGACTTACCATTCTTTTGTTTGGCCACAGGGAATGTGTTTGTTGACTCTAGCTGTTTCAGTAACATCTTTGAGGCCACCAGAATGTGCACAAGGAGTTGCAGACCAAAATT
>Ga0228710_1001727_pt1 | contig 33383 bp, 27 predicted proteins | sample MedpolnodulmetaG_FD_177995 | JGI IMG/M metagenome (GOLD analysis project Ga0228710, IMG submission 177995) | Root nodule microbial communities from Medicago polymorpha collected in Santa Monica, California, United States - pink nodules | ecosystem: Host-associated > Plants > Roots > Nodule... | reverse complement strand
TTTTTTTTTTTTTTTTTTTTTTTTTTTTTTTTTTTTTTTTTTTTTTTTTTTTTTTTTTTTTTTTTTTTTTTTTTTTTTTTTTTTTTTTTTTTTTTTTTTTGTAGTTTTGCTGGCTTAATTAACTTATTAACTTCATGTTTGTTTCTTTTGGTGGTCAGCCTGCTGCAGTAAATAGTGGTGGTCATGATGATTACTGGAAACATGGCGCCCAAACTAGTTCTCAAATTCATCAAACTAGTTCTCAAATACACCAAACTAGTTCTCAAATTCACCAAACTAATCCTATTCAACCAAACTATCAAAGTCATTTGGATTTAAATTCTTCTTATGATAAATTTCAGGATCAACAACAGAAGACAGTATCTTCTCAAGGAACCAATTTGTACTTCCCTCTTCCTCCTCCTCCCCCTCTCCCTCAACAGGTAAATCTGGCGCCCTTACAAAGTGCTCCATCTTTGGATACAAAACGAGTAAACAAGCTTCAGATTCCAACAAATCCCCGAATTGCTTCAAATTTGACATATGAACAACCTAAGCCCGAAAAAGGTAGCTCCACATCCAGTGCAGCACTGAAACCTGCTTATATTGCTGTTTCATTGACAAAACCAACTGAGAAACTATCATCTAATGATGCTGCTAATTCAATACTTAAGGTAGACTTCAACAATAATTTTTCACTGATTTTATTTCATTATAATGCAAGCATATTAATTTATCATCACACTGCCAATTCATTTATTTTTTATTTAACTTTTCATGTATAATATTGGAATATTAAAATTCATAAAATATGACACCATGTAATAAGTTGATAGAAATTAAGGAATTAGAGAAGTGAAAAGAACAACTTATTGTTTTCACCATCTCTGATACAAATTTTTGTAACGGAAATGAAGGCAAAATATGGTGACATTTTGGTTATTTTTAGTGAAAATAGGAATCAAACCGGAAAACCTTTTCTTGAATCGAGCAATTTAGTGTTTGAATTTACCGAAGTGTGGGGAAATCTTTTCAAAAAGGAAAAAAAAGATAATTTAGAACAAATAGAAACACCAACAAAGCCAAACTATGCATTCTGTGTGGTAAAACCCCTTAAAAAGACTAATGGCTATGCCAATATGCCTGCTAAATATTGGCTTGTTTATAAAACTTTTTTTTTTGACGGAGACTAGTTTATAAAACTTAGCTATTGTTAAAATAATATAGGACCTTATTTTGGAACTTTTGTATGCAGAGGTCTGGCTTTAGTGAAAATGGAACTTGTTGGCGCTAAGAACCTACTTTTGAATTAACAGAAGTTGTTTTTTGGAATTTACATGTCCAAATGCTTCATATAACTCATTGATACTGCAACCAAATTGTGATGGTTTTATGCATGGTTATCAGCATCTTAGTCAACGACGTATATCTATTTGAAGCAAAATTGAACCCAATCAATATGAACCGTTATACCTATTTTGGGCATGAAACCTTATTCATTATGATGTATTCCTGCCCACTGATAAATCTTGATTCATTCTGACGAATCACAGCTCGAACATTGTGTAGCCAGCCACTTTTTGCTAACTTTGTGCAGCCAATCACTTTCCTTTTGTTCTTTGATTTACAACTCGAATCTTGAATTATTTTATGGCTCATACATGATAAGCTTATAGTTTTTCGTATGTCACTCATTTTTAGTTGACATTTGTGATTCAAAAAATTGATTACGGTTTGAATCTTGATTTGATAACAATAGTTTTATGTATTTACTTCTAATAATAATCATTGAACTATTCATTTCTTACAACCCGGTAGTTTATGTATCTTGCAATCTATAACAAGTTGACATTTGTGATTCCAAAAATTGATTACAGTTTAAATCTTGATTTGATAACAATAGTTTTATGTATTTACTTCTAATGATAAATAATCATTGAACTATTTTTGCTTACAGCCCGGTATGTTTCCCAAGTCTTTGCGTGGCTATGTTGAAAGAGCTTTGGCTCGTTGTAAAGATGATAAGCAAATGGCAGCATGCCAGGCTGTCATGAAAGAGGTGAGTTTCACTTTAAGTTTGGAAGAAGTGAATAAAAAGCTAAGTTATTATTGCTTGTAGCTAGTTATCAGTTCTTACTTAGAATTCCTTTCTTCATGATTTTGCTAGATTTTGTTTGTCCTTTCTATGTTTTGAATAATGACCAACGATACTTTTGAATTATTCTTGATGATCTTGAAAACTAATTTCTGCAAGAGCTTAAATTGATTTCTATATTTTTATAACCTTGGGATCAAACAGAGCATGGCATGTCTTTTATGTTTTATTGTTTTTCCTCCCTTGTGAAACTCTAAACTCTAAAAAAAATTACAGAGCATGATTTAGTGGCCTCGGCCTTTGTTATTCCGCGCATAAGTTTAGACCGTTGTAATTGTATAAGTTGCATATAGCGCTGCAAGTGATAGCTGACATATAAGTACATAAAAATAGGCACACACACATAAATTGTTCGTAATTAACAAATAAAAGATTTTAAAGAAAGACATATTTCCAGTCATAAAATATAAAAGTCCTATATGTTTTTACTGTGTCTTAAACTAAATTAATTTTCTCTTCAAAGTACTTTGTCCAAGTGCACAGAAAGGACATGAAGAGAAATGTTTATGAAGCTGTGATCCTCATCTGCATATTTTCCTCTCCCTTTATGTGTGTGATCCTTAATGAATAGATAGCTATCAATGAAAACAATAATATATTGGGTGTAAGTTGCAATAGAAATTGGAATATTGAAACAAAGCCAAGATTTGGTAAAGGAGTGTCTTGTTGCCACTTCCATTCTGCCTTTATGAAACTGGTACCCATACTACTATACTTGGTTGTTATCATACTTCTGTTTTACATGCAAATTGCTGAAAAATCAGATTGCTCACCAGAACCCAGTTTGAATTGTTCTCGGTGCTCCATTAATCATCTGCATTAGTGTTTTGACAGTGTGTGCTCGAACACTACTGAAGTTCATTCTAGGTTCCAACCAGGAAACATACACATAATTATTTTGTGATATACTTCCTGAAAAGTATAATTTGACATTGGAATATATTTTTATTTGCTCTCTGGTCATCAGCCAGCCAAGATAAGTTCTACCTAATTTAGTATATTACATTAGGCATTTATTCTTTTGCACTGCCTGGTTGTGCTTCATATTTTTATTCATTGGCGTTGACAATATTAGTTAATTTCCAGGTTATTTCCATAATCTTATCAAACTCCTAACTTCCTTTTCAGATGATCACTAAGGCTACAGCTGATTGTACCCTATGCACACGTAATTGGGATATGGAACCACTCTTCCCGATGCCGGAGGTAGATGCAGACAATAAAGAGTAAGTTTTTTCTTGTTTACCTTCTCCGAGTTGACATGTCACTCTCTGTATTAGTTTGTGAACTTCAGGGGCTTCTGATTTTCACTGATCTTCAAGATTTGATCAATGTAGTGTTCCTTCCCCCAGTTCTTTTACTGGAGTTATATAAGCACACATGTAAGAAGCTATAGGATTTTAGATGTTATCCAATATGAAATAGTTTTGATTCAATTCAGGCGGTCTGGAGGGGCTCACCTTTGTTTCTATTACAGAGATACTATTAATATTTTCCCCGAAGAGTATGGTATTTAAAATCTTTAGTGGTGCAAAGCACTTGCAGTTATACATAAATTTGCAGAGTATTTGTATCCTTCCTTTAACTGATGTCAATTAATATTCGTAAAAAAGGATAACTTCCTTCCATTGATTTCTCCTTTTACAACTAAGCTACTGCTCAAATTCCTTCCTACCATTTAAGCTAAATCCCTGCTCCTCTAATCACCCAACTATTTTATGACTACCTGGACCTACCTAACTAATACTGTAACTACCACTAAGGCTTCATTTTAGATTTTATGTATCCTTGAATTTTTATTATAGTTTTTGACCTGTATCACTCATTTCATTTGTGCTTCATACTAATCTTATACCATGGATGTTATCTTGCTAATTAATGAATATTATTTTTAAGTGATTCAATCATTATAACACTCTTATTTTGCAATCATTTCATGCAGTAATTCACTGTCCTCAACCCATGATTCTGTATTGCCAAAGTCTAGAAAAAGTCCTAGACGATCTAAAAGTAGGTGGGAGCCATTACCAGAGGAGAAGCCAGTTGACCATCATCCTGTGTCAACAAGTAATGATACTGTAAAATACAGTAGTTGGGTGCCGCCGGTTAACCATCATCCTGTGTCAACAAGTAATGAAACTGTAAAATACAATAGTTGGGTGCCTAATGAAAAGGATAGAAAGGTATTATAGATATATTTAATTTATGGGTTTTAATTTCCTGCTAGAGTTATCCTTTTCACTTTTTATTTTTCCCCTCAATATTTTGATTGTTGGCTTTATTTCATTTCATGGTGTTTTCTTTTTATGGGCTATATTTTATATGCACAGTGTCATTTGAATATGTAAATATCTTTTATATTTAGTATGCATCTTTTATATAAAAGATACATACTAAATATAAATATAAAAGATGCATACTAAATATAAAAAATATTTACATATTCCAATAGAGAGTGCAGTACGATCCTACTGCTAATGATCTATGCTTTATTTAGAACTCAAAATACTGCCATTTTTGTGTAATTTTGACAAATAGGAGGCTCATGTGCTATGCCTTCTTGAATCCATCTTGTATATTTAGCAATTTTGTGGTGGCTTTTATGTGCCCGCTATTACCAGCCTTTTTTTTTATGCATTCTTTTTTTGATGTTTATAATATATATATATATATAAACTATTTTCTTTGGTTACGAGATTTTCATTTTTCTTTCAACTATATTTAATCTAACATGCTTCCCCCCACCCCTAAATAAATGCTTATTATGTTTTTAATATTCTTTATAAGACATGACACTATTGACAAATAGCATAATAATTGTTCTATGTTGGGTCCTGGGTTTGGCTGTCTTCCTTTCAAGAAGATCCTCACATGGATTTATTTTGTGTGTCTGTCCTCCATGTTCTGTTTGGGTGGGCTTTTTCATCTGTGAAGTACCCCGGATCTCGATTATGAGCAAAAGCACATAACCTCACTTAGTAGGAAAGATAGCCATGTACCATTAATCTTGATCTTGCACAAAAAACATGTGCATTCTCAAATGTCATTCATAGAAACATGTTCCATGAGAATAAGAGTCATTGAAAAATAAAACTTATAATTAATTTAGGGGTTTCTTAATAAAAATGTCATTAATAGAAACTTGTTCTATAAGAAGAGTAAGAGTAATTGAAAAATAACACTTATATTAATTTAGGGGTTTCTTAAGGACGCCATCATTAAATATAGTGGAAGTAGTTAAATTTGCATATATTTGAGACCCTTTTTTTTAATGGCAAATGTAATATATATTTGAGACCCTGAATATGGGTACTTTTTTTTTGCTTATCCTTGACCTCAGAGGGGGTATAAGTATTAATCCTTTTTATCTGCTGATTGAGGTTCTTTTCAAGTACAATCATGCTGACAATGATAAGTATTTCTCACTGACTTACATAGATGATTTGTTTAATTCACCTAAATGAATGGCATGCAGGTGGTAGTGGAAAACAAAGAGAGCAAGGAAGACAGCTGGAGGAATACAAAATTTTCTCCACTATTTCAGAGAATATCGAGTAAAGCTCCCCAAAGGCCATTTAAGAAGCAGCGTCTTGCCGATGTTTCTACCGCTCATGAAAATGGTGATGCATCTAGTGATAGTGATAAGGAACAAAGTTTGACAGCATATTATTCTGCTGCAATGGCTTTTAATGATACACCAGAGGAAAAGAAAAGACGTGAAAGTCGTTCTAAGCGATTTGATTTAGGACAACCACAACGAACAGAAAATAATCACTCAAGGAAAAAAAATGCTAGAGCTGGAAACTTGTACAACAGAAGGGCTAGTGCTCTGGTGCTCAGCAAAAGCTTTGATAATGGTGTCAGCAAAGCTGTTGAGGATATTGACTGGGATGCTCTTACTGTAAAGGGTACCTGCCAGGAAATTGAAAAGCGATACCTGCGCCTAACATCGGCACCAGATCCCGCCACCGTAATATCTCCTTTTAAGAGTTTAAATGGCGTGCTGCTATTTTTATCTTTCTTCTTTCTCCCTCCTTTACTACTAATCTCAATAAAATGTTGTGAACTTACAGGTAAGACCTGAAGAGGTTCTTGAAAAAGCACTATTAATGGTTCAAAGTTCCCAAAGGAATTACCTTTATAAATGTGACCAGTTAAAGTCTATTCGCCAAGACCTAACTGTGCAACGGATACACAACCAATTAACAGTCAAGGTACTACTATGTCTTGATGCGTTCTAGTCACATTCTTTTAGCAATTCTTATTCATAATATTTCTCAGTAATGGTTTCTGTACACCTTTAAATTTCCCCATCCATATGGAAGAGCTATTAAAGTGAAATTAATCCACCCCTTTCTTTTACTTCATTTTTTTGATTATATCTCAAATGGAAATTAGTTTTTGACGGAACATAATGCATCTTTTGATTACATGAATCAGCCTCGCCTACATGGGAAAGGATTTGGTGGTGATTGTTGTATATTATGTGCACGCTGTATTCTCCACCTTTCCTTAACTTGCTAACTCTTGATATAATGTTTCAGGTATATGAAACTCATGCCCGGTTGGCACTGGAAGTTGGGGACCTGCCTGAATATAATCAGGTTAGCTTTGATTACTTTTTACTGGTCCTGTAGCTATCATTTTTCCTTCTGAGATCAGGGATTTATATATTTCAAAGTCATGCATGCTTTTCAAACTATAATGGAGTTTTTCTACAACTGGAAGTCTATTGAACAATGGGGCTTCATAGGTGATTTGCATCAAGAGCAATGTTGTCAAACTCGAGATTCTACCTAGAAACGGGTGGTGTCAAGTTTGTAATTTGAGGATCACAACACGGATCATAAGATCCTACTAAGCCTACTTGAAATACAAAATTGCACTTAGATACATACATATATGCATAAAAAAGATAAATAACTAAATTTAAATTTAAAAAATAAGTGTGTGTTAATATTAATAAATTAATTAAGTTAAAGTGAAAAATTCAAAAGAAAGACAGTAAACAATTAATTAGAGTGATACAGAGAACAAAACAATATGTCTCGTCAGGCCTCTTTCCCTCCTCTCAAGCAAATTAGATAATAAATTGAATATAAAAAAGGGAGAGGATATATGCAGGCAGAGAAAAAAGCCAAGATGCACACACAGTAGAAAATAGTGTGAAAGAGTTATCAAACAGAGCAGAGACATTCGACAAACAATTTGTCACAGGAGGTGATGCAGAGCAGAGTCAGTGTCAGTCCCGGTCTTGGATAGCTGTTGTGTTTACGAACAGGTCGCAAAACAAACCCCAATTAAGTAGGGAAAGGTGGATTTCGTTTTTATAAATTGAGCCAACCCTTTATCTGACCCTAACAACTTAAAACCTAGTTGCGCAAGGATGGGAAGAATTTTTCGGTCCCACCTTCAGCCTTGCAATCCCACAGATCTTTTGACCATCCGTTCGTAAGTGTAGCTCAGCATGGAAACATGGTTGAAGATCGTAAAATTGAACATGATTCTAGGAGCACTTACTTTTCCGACAACATGATCAAGAGCCAATTTTACAATGGATTTTCAGTGTGGATGCGTGTTTAAACATGCATAACTTATTAAGTTATCTGTGCTGGTGTGACTTATGTAACAATGCAAAGCAGAGTATTAATACATTTTAAATCATTAAAGAGATCTAGGTGCCAATTTGTTTTGTAAATGGGATCAGCCTGTTATACATGTTGAGGATGTTTTTTTAACTTATTATTGACGTTTTGATATTGACTCCATTTGTGTGATTTCAGTGCCAATCTCAGTTAAAGGCTCTTTATGCTGAAGGGATCGAAGGCTCGTATATGGAATTTGCTGCTTACAACTTGCTTTGTGTTATAATGCATTCAAATAACTACAGAGAACTCCTATCATCAATGGCAAGGTGAACCCCGTGTTTAAATGCTTACATATTTCTTGTCTTCAAAATTCTTAGTAGAACTCTTATTATGTATCTCAGTATTTTGTGCTATTATTAATACCGTGATGTTTGCTGGGATTTTGAGATTTTCTTGTTGGTCCTTGGGGAGTTAGGATTAATCTCTTGATTCTTTTATTTATCAAGCAAATAAAGGTGTGCTCACATTTGCTGTTGCTTCCACTTTGTTGCCTCTTAGGCCTTTAAATCTTATTTGACAATATTTTCAATTTTGAATAAAGTGGTGTTTGACAATTGACATTATCAGCCTAGGTATAGCGTTAATTGCCCTCTTCTGGTGGATAACTGATATATTGAAAATTCTTTGGTCACACTTACAAAATAAAATAATGTTGTGTCAGTAGTTCACCTTGAAATTATTATTATTAGTAGAAAACTGGTGGTTTGAAAATTTATTGCAATTTTGTCTGGGCAAGGCTAGTTTGGTAGCTATGGGAGGGGCCCTTAAGGCTCAAATTTATGGCTGTTTGGGTAGAACTTAGCGATTCAGTGTTGACAGCTGACAAACAAGATAGAGAATTAGATGGACATAACTAAGTCTTTCAATGGCTACTGCACATTGTATTTTGCCTAAGTTAATGTATTGATTGTCTTCGTTGTTACTTTTGTACTATCAGTTATTATGTTGGAACACCTCCAATTTTTATGTCTAATGTTGTCTATGATAGGTTATCTGACGAAGCAAAGAAGGATGAAGCTGTAAAACATGCTCTGGCAGTTCGTGCAGCTGTAACTTCAGGAAATTATGTTGCGTTCTTTAGATTGTACAAAGCAGCTCCGAACTTAAACACCTGCCTTATGGGTTAGTATCGACAAATTATTTCACATGTAGCTAGTTGGTAACATATATCTTAATATCTTAAGGGGGGCAAACAGAATTAATGTCTCTAATTTTCACAGATCTATATGTTGAAAAGATGCGTTATAAAGCTGTGACCTGCATGTGCCGATCATATCGGCCAACCGTACCTGTTTCCTACGTATCTCAAGTTCTAGGATTCTCATCTGTCGTTGTCACAAATGAAGCAAATGATGAGAAAGAGGCTGCCGCTTTGGAAGAGTGTTTAGAATGGTTGAAAGCTCATGGTGCCAGCATAATTGCTGACAACAATGGAGACATGATGGTTGATACAAAAGTATGTTTGATTCCACACTTTAGATTTGCAGACCAGTAGGTTTCATTGAATGCTGAATTTTTGGTCCTATTCTGTAATCTCAGCTGCATTTGATTGAATCATCACTCATCTCATACCATTTTGAGAGTTGGCTTTGACTTGCTCTATGATCATGCTAACCCATATTAATTTAGAAATTACCTGTCACTCATCAATCCATATATTGATAGATATAACTAATAGGTTGCATGCAATGTGATTACTAGATGATTATTTTAACAAATGTTCATTTTTGCAGGTTTCATCCTCTAGTTTATTTGTGCCAGAGCCAGAAGATGCTGTGGCCCACGGAGATGCCAACCTTGCTGTTAATGATTTTTTAGCAAAGGCACCTCTATAGCGAAAAATGTTGCAACCCTTAATGTATCTGTAGGTTTGTTATATTGTAGTCAGAATAGAAAAAGGTTGTCTGATCGTATCCCAGAATCTATTCTCAAATCTGGGACTAGTGTCGTGGAATTATAATTATACCATGTGAAAGGAAAATAGAAAATGGAGCCGTGTATGAGACCTTTGATAATCATTTGTTTTTTGGGGTGCTTACCATTCTTTCTTGGTAAAGGACAGAACTATAGATGTAATTTAATTCAGAATATAGATAATAAAAGCACATTAGAATTTCCATTTCTTACCATACTATCTTGGCTTAATTCATATAGGTGTTACGAACATACACGTATTTGAGGAAAATTGAAGTTTATAATCACATTAAATCAAAATAATAACATTTGTTTCAATTAACTAATGTTAACGAATGAATGAAGCAAAACAATTGCCAAAAAAAATCTGTCTATAAACAAAAACATTAGCAAGCAAATAGAAGCGGTGGTATATACTTTTTTTCGTTGTACAAAGTGAAGTTCAACCATATTATATGTTAAAGTATACATAATTACAAATTTAGTAGCTTTGGTAATGCGAAAACATGTTAGTTGAAGAAGAATCAGGCCAAACACTTTCTCCTTCTCAAACTTGACATAGATAGCAGACACTGCTACCAGAAAATATAACTGAATAAACACAGTTCCCGGTGTGTGGTAATTGATAATACCTTTCCTCGTTGGCTTTATATTTGTTTGGTGAAACAACTCGGCGTCTAGGCTAATGGGTTGAATTCAAATATGGTTATGGATATAACATTACTTTGTAATTTGATAGACATAGCCGATCTCATTTAGTGGGATAAAACTTGGTCGTTGTTGTTGTAAACAACTCAGCATCACCATGTTGTATTAGATTTTTATATTAGATACCAATATAATTTATCTTTACAAGATTGGTAAAACATGTAAGGTTGTCACTAAGTATAAACTCATTTAATTGGTTATAACGCGGGGTCACATTTTATAATACATTATTTTAGGCATTATCTCAGTTCAATGTGACATTTATATTTTTTTTAATAATCTGTAAAAATATATAAACGGAATAAATCATTTTTCGTTGTATTTTTTGCTTTCATTTTTATCTATTATTTAAGCTATTGTGTCATTTTTATAATTAAAAAAAAAAATATTGTATTTTATTTAATGTAAAAAAATTTGTCTTCTAGTTTTACCGTTCATTTTTATTTTTTTTTACTATTTTATCATGCCACTAATCCATATGGCAAAGTGAAGACTATAGATTACGATCCATGGATAAGGACAAATAAATTGATGTACTTTATCGCACATGGAAACATATACCAAATGTCGAGCAATTTCCGTTACTTTCCGCGTGAGACAAGGAACTATATAGGTAGTTGAGTTGAGTTTGAGTTAGCTGGTGAATTTTGTTGCCCCCAACGCTGCGCATGTCTTGTGTTTTTTCTTGTATATCTATTTGACTTCCATGTGATGTTGTTTTCAGATTCTTCAATGACATTCACTTACTTGTTATGTTTGACTTCTGATCATGATTGCAATTTGCAACACGTAGATATCTTTGAACTATAAATGGCAAGACTTCCTTCACATATCCCACCACCTGTTGCGGCGTTTTCTCCATTCAAGTACAAGTCCTTGTTTCTGCATAATATCACTGTCAAAAGGAACCAAATAAGATCCAAAGAAGATCCGAGTAATAGAGAGCAACCAAAGAACAATGAACATGCAATCCTCTTTAAAATACTTTCAAATATTTCAAGTAAAATGAACAGTAATATTTTAAGAATGAAAGTTACCTTACTTACATCAAAGCCTATTCATAGACATCCATTAACTACTAACTACACTCCTAATAACTAACTAATTATATCTTCAATAGTATAAGAGGCAGCAACCACCTAACAATTAATTAACATCAACTGCGTAAAATATTTTTGACGTAGAAGAAAAAAAAACTGTGCAGAATATTCTAATTTGTGATAGAACTTGTTTTCCTGGTTACATGACAAAAGAAAAAAAAAGCAAAGAAAAAACTATGTCCTAATAAATGATATATACTCCTATAGTATCAACTAGTAAGGTTGGGGATAGATATGATAATGGTTTATGCATCATGTCAAAAGACTCTGAATGATTAACACCTAGTTTTGCAAGTATATCCGTGCAAGACTTTTCTTTTTGGAAAATATGATGAATGAAAATATTTCACGCCTTAACCACATACATCCGAATGAGCTCCAAGAGGTTCACATAGTGATAAAGCCTCGACACTTTCTTTCACACTAAATACACTTCATGAAGAGAGTCAGAAAAACAAACCACTTTCTTATAACAATTTTCCTAATCCCAATTATAAGGGCATGAATTTCTGCTTGCAAGATATTGGACAACTCTACACTATCATAGAAGGCAAATTGAAATTTTTCCTCAAAATTCTTAACCAATCCACCATATCCTACTTTACCTGGGTTGGTCAAAGCGCATTAAAAACCATTGTATCATTATCATCATGTTGCCCAACATACTTCATGAGTGGGCCTAACTAATGCAGTTGAAATATAGTATTGTCGAATGTCCACTCTAAAACTTGCAATTGCGCATAAACAACTGTAACCATAGTTGAGATTATCAATTGGATTCCATCAAACACCAACTTGTTGTGAGTGAACCATAGGTTCCACATTATGATAGGGGCGACACTCCCTATTTTACTTAATAACATGTGTATGGTATCTTTCATATTACTCGAAGGATTATTAGCGCACAATGAAGACACATCAGGGAATCTACATCCAGACCACACTGCAACAGCTCGCGGACAAAGGATGGGGCAATGAAGAATAGATTCATCTTCTTTGTTACACCATGGACATGTAGTAGAAACATTCACCCCTTGATGGTGCGAGATGTATTTAGTTAGAATAGAATTATGACAAACTTGCCATATAAAAAATTGCACACTGGTTGAAAGTGGTAACTTCCAAATCCAATTCCATTTCGCCAATGAGACAATACCACCCCTCTGAGATAAGAGCCAGTTAGAATAATCTGAGGTAATTATTGTGTATTCTCCATTTAAATTGTCTTTCGACATCTAAGTGTCATCAATTGAGGTAATTATGGTTGGTTTCAACTCTTGTATTGAGGAGGCAACAATCGTGATAGAACTTGTACTCTTGATCATTGAAGCAAAAAAGAAAAAGGAAAAAAATACGCACTAAATGTTGTTAAGAGAATAACTACCTCTATTCATTTTCGCCCAAGGTCTTTCCTACCTTGTATTGAGGTATCATCTCACCACTCTGAATTCTTTAAAAATTACACATATCGCAATTATTATTTTTTAAGAAATCAAACTAGTTCATCAACATTGACACCGAAAATAATCGAATCTGAGATATTGAGAGGATCTCACCAAAATTTGTCGTATAATATTTTTTCCAACAAACGTAGTTCTTTTTGAACTTAATTTAAATTTAAAAAGGTATATAATATGAATTTTAAAATTGAAATTTATATGAGTTTAGTTGTGAATCAAAAACAAGTTAATTAAATTAAAATAAACAGTATATATTGTCTTAAAAAAAAAAAACAGTATATAATACAACACAATAAAATATATACAAAATGAAAAAAAAAAAACACTTTTCACTACGTTAGCCCGAAAACGACAACATTGGTGCGTCTAAGGAAATATGACAACTTTGCCACGACAACATTGTTACGTCAAAGGAAATATGACAACTTTGCATTCGGACACAATAAACCAAACGAGACGCGGATCCTAACATATATTTTTTATGGTCGAGGGTTTAAACCATTGACCTTGCATATATATTATGCACTGTCTCTACCAACTGAGTTAAGCTTACGAGAACCGCAGATCCTAACATATGATATAACTAAACAATCTGAAAATTTGCCTATGAATCGTCCAATATTTTTTCACTTTGAGTTTTGAACTTCTTTATCTATCCGACTATGCATATGCATGCATGCCACCATTGCTTCTTTGACTAAATATCACGCTAATAAATAAATTGAATGCTCTCTAATCTATTGATAGAAATACTTCCTACAAGCCATAGTGTGACCCAACACATGTAACCGAGCAGTGTAAACAATTTTCTTCGCAATCATCCTGCAATTGTTCCCACTTTTCTACTGATACACCTATAAAGAACTCAGCACTAGATACACCATATATAAATGCCTGTTATTCAATACAAAAGCAGAAAAATTATATGCAGTGGTCTTATTTGCAGCACCAGTTTTGAAGCTACATAGGCCATAATGTTGCGGTTATTGCTGTTTGATTTGACACAAACTAGCAACAACATGTTTTTCTCTATTTTGTTTTGACTAGTATAAGTTCATTTTGGGGAAACTTAGTATGTTTTACTGACTTTCTGATCGTGTTGGTGCTGTGCTTTATTTAGCTAGGATGTATGGGAACTTTGGTCTTTTGTTACATCTTGTGCTTTAAGATTTATTTCTTCTTTTGCTGTAAATTGGATATCGATCATTTATTTTTAAGTGCAGAAACTAATTCATCGAGTTAAGTAGGATCAGAATAGATGGCAAAACACTTGCTCAAATGTTTTAAGACAATTGTATTCACAAGATTTATTGTGTGTGACCGCCACCATAACTTTTGAAAATATTAAACATATGTTTAGTTCAAATCCATAACTTTTGATTAAGCCAAAAGAGACTTAAAACATATTATCAAACAACTATTTGACTTGTAAAAAATGTCCAATGATATGAAGAATAACTTCTAGCATAGTGCGGAATACATTTGATATGATATAAAAATATAACGGTCTGCGTTAGTTTGAAAGTAGTAAATGATTAAGAATGCCACTTTATATTCTTTTTTATTTTGTTGAGTTTTTTTATACAAATTAATTGTGAGCCTTTGAGCCTGCACGATAAATTATTCCATTGCAGATAGTAGTTACACTGAACAGAGTGACCGAAAGAGAAAAAGTATATGCTAAAATAATTAATTGACTATTTCTCTGACCATATTTTGGAAGGTCGAATCGGACGGATACATAAGAAAATCCATGGACCAACCTACAATGTACTCACATATGGATAAATTAGGACCACTTGCTGAATTGAATTAATCAAAGCTGCTTTGTTTCGTACTACCTTTGTAGTTATTTTAATTTATGTATAGTGAATGAAATTAACTAAAGTTCGGTGAAGTACCAAAGAATATTCACTTTCACGTTATGAAGCACTTACAATTGTACAAAGCAAGTTATTTATTAATTTTGTTACGGTTATATAACGTGTGAGTGTGACTTTCCAGAAGTTATGAGTTGTCAAAATCACACCTAAATGGTCCTGCTAATTTTATTACTGAACTATAGGCTAGCTTGTTTGTCATGCATAATGCATTCCTATGTACTATGTAGAAGTTCTTTTTATTCTTGATTATTCAAATATCAAATTGCATATTACTAAACTAAACCTTTTTTCTATCCGTAGAAGATTTCCTTTTCTAATGATGATGCATTTGGTTGGGTCCTTGCAGTAGTACTTATTGGTCTATAATAAGCACGAGGGCAAACTTGTTTAAAATGCATAAAAGTACAATTTGATTAGTTGGTACTTAACACTCTTTACTCCTAAAATACACTGTAGAATATAAGGTGCAGATCCACGGCCAGATGTAACTTCTGAGTGTTTGTTTTGTGTGAATGTGTAGGTGTAAATTACCGGTTCAAAAACTAATATGAAATGTTTGAGAAGAATGTGCACATATTATTATAATCTCAAGTAGATCTTTGAAAATGTTGCAGTTTATAATTATTACTATTTGTCATGTATAATTTACACATGAGAGTAATGTGTGTTATGTCAATGCTTATTAAGAGAAATAAAAAAACAAATGAAGAATTGAAATAAAGTGAATTTTAATACTGATTACAATTTATATCCTCTCTCATGTGTAATTTACACATGAGAGTAAAGTGTGATTGATGTGTACTAAGTGTGAGTTAGAAGTCTCACATTGTTTAAAAAAGTGGAGGTTGAACATTTTATAAGTGAGATGACTCATAAACTCAATGTCTTAAGGTTTTGAGTTAATGTGGTGCTCAACTCACTTGCGTGGTTGTCTAAACTCAATGTGAATGATCATCAACCTCTCCTCGTGATTTAACATTGTGATCTTTCACCATTCATCAAAAGAGAGAATACATGAGAAATTTAAATAAAGTGAATTTGAATGATAGTCTATTACACTTTATTCTCTCTTGCGTAGATTACTCATGAGATAATCAATGTACTCAAACTTGTTGAAATATTAAGTGTGAGGCTTCTCTTAATCACAATTGTCACCTTAGTAATTGTGGCGTCAAAGATTGGGTTGTGCAAGGGATTAGTTTAGATTGAGTTAGAGTATCTCTTGTAGTAATAAGAGTATGCTTATAAAGAAAAAATTAGATTGAAGAACTTCTGAAAAGTTATATTGTTACTATATTTTTCCTGTGTAAAAGCGTCAAAATATATTTCATCTTTGCAAACATGCATGCTAATTAAAAGAAATTTTTGATGGAAAATAAGTCAAGGATATAATAGTTTTGTCAAAGATATTTATGGATATTGAAGTAATTAAAGCGGTATCAACTAAGCATTGTTGTCGCCATATCCCTTATGCAATACGCTTTCATTCATGGTACTCGCCTTGTCGATGGTGTGATGGTGGTAAATGACGTTCTTGACTCAACACAAATGATTGAAAATGAATGTTTGGTATTCAACTGAAGTTTGAAAAGGCATATGAATCTATTGATTGTAGCTTTATGGATCATATGACGAGAATGTGTGGATTTGAAATTAAGTGGTGATCCTTGATCAATGACTGTTTTTTCTTGGGGTCTATCGGTGATGGATAATACAAGTTCAACAAAAGAAATTAACATCCAAAGTGAGTTAAATTAATGAAATCATTTTGTCCAATTCCTTTTTCTACCAATAGTAGAGGATATATTAGGGGTCTCACAAGTACTATATGAGAAATTTGGTGTTAGGGGATTTAATGTTGATCTCTAGAAGTTGTGTGTAATCTACAATACACAAATGATGCTCTCTCCACAGGGAGACACTTTTTTTGTCAAATCTAGAATAATACCTCAACTCTCAGGGTTGATTTTATGAAAAATTTGTATAATAGGTGTCTACGTGTTTGACAACTATTTAGACATGTATTGATGCACGCTCACACAAATATACATATCATTTAATTATTTTAAAAATCCATTATTTAATTATTTTATCTTTCTACTTTTTCAAAACTATGTTTATATTCTAAATATGTGACTAAATAGTTGTGACTATGTAAGACTTTCTCTTTAAAAACTTATCAAACATTAGCGAATGATTGCTCTTTTGGTTAAAAAAGAAAGGGAAAATTACAATAACCTCCCCTAAAGTTTGGTTAAATGACACATACCTCCCCTCTAGTTTCAATAATACAGCAGCCTCCCCTCAATCTAACTCTGTTAACTATCTGTTTAATTAGGAAAAAAAAGCCTCACAAACTAGCAATAGAGTAGAGCGTGGACATCCTTACTGCTATGAATTACATTCTCGAAACTGATGGAATGCATTAGTGCCGCTGGAACCAATTAAGCCTAACATTATTAATCAATGGCAACAAACAGTTGTATAGTGGCAGTGTATTCCCCTTCAACATGTTTTTGGTTTATACCGATTAATCATAACACTAGAAAACTAATATATACCTTCCCTCAAAATACATATACCTTCCTATATTTTTCCTTGTCCTAGAATTCATTCTCATTTTATCTTTAAATTCTGGTAATCAACATCAACTTTCACACTAAAAATATCAAATTTGAAGTCCATCTAACCCCTTTTTTCCACACACTCCAGAGGCTCACTTGAAAAGAGTTAAGTAAATAATTCACTGGTTCTATGGGATGATGATATCTTCATAGGAAATAAATTGAATGGCCAAAGATGGTGAAAACTTCAATTTCATGTTTGTTTGTATTTTAACGGAGAGATAACAGTGTCAAAAGAGAAGGGAGGTATTTGTTTATTCCTTGAGAATTTAAGGGAGGTCATTGTCTATTTTAAAAATAGAAGGGATGTTTATGTTATTTAAAGAAAACTCAGGAGAGGTGAATGTATTTTTCCCAAAAAGAAAACATAAAACACAATTAATGTATCATTAATTTTAAAAAAAAATATCAATTTTGAATATTAGATAAATAACATATAATTGATTTACTCTAATTCTTATGGATTGAACACGACTCAAGTCATACATTTCAATCACAAGCAACACCACGAATTACATGCACAAACGACCAATATATCTTGCAAATAATACATATATTTCGTATTCTTCGTGTATTAAACCTAACTTTTTGAGTCATATGCATTTCAGTCACCAACTACATACATAAACCATCAATATATTTTGCAAATAATACATATTTCCTTCATTTTTCATATATTAAATATGAGTTTTTAAGTCATGCATGTCATGTGAAAATAAATATTATATATGTTAGAAATACAAAATGATTATAAATTTTAACGCATATTACATTTATGTATTACATATCTTTTTTTAAGTAAATGTATTACGTATCTTTTTTTAAGTAAATGTGTTACATATCTATTTTCTTTTAAATACCTGATTTTTTTTATAGATAAATTATACATTACATCATTTACCACTTTGAAATTAAACGATTATCATCAACAATATCAATTATGTATTTGACTTCCCTAAAATTTTTTTTTTGACTTTTTTATCATCTCCAAAGTACCGACATTTCAAAATTGGTAAAATAAGCTCGTTTGAAAAAAGTCAAACCACACCTATTCCCTCATAAAATTGACGCGCAAAGGATTCCTTCAAATAATTCCTTCAACACAAATAATTAGTTTTTTTATAAAAGAAAATAAAAAGTTGATTGAAATAAAAAAGGAATATAAAAATTGGAGGGCAAAGTGTAACTCAATATAAACGCGTAATCAAACCTCTCAGTGAGTGATACATAGAGTTACATCACAAGTGGAACAAAATAGAGAAGCAACCCTAAACAGGTTTTAAACAAAACTATAACCAAACACTGTCATATACAATCTGGCGAACCCGTATAGGGGCACTAAATCAAATTGTAAAATAAAAAATGGAATGAAACTTCAAAACATTCCAAACGGAATGAATCGAATACCATTACAAAAACGATAAAAGTAATATACTCCCTACAAAACAACAACAAACCATAACACTTTGTTGAGACATATTGTCTGTTGCAAAATCAAAAGCTTTTGTTGCCAAACAAAGGAGGGACATGGATAAAACGACAACAGGGGTTAGATTCGACACCGCTTTGAAAACCAGAACATTCAAATTAAAGATCTAGATTTTAACGAAACCAATAGTAATCCATCACAATCGCAACCGAGAAGAAATCCAAAGTGACGACAAAACATCTGAAGCAGTAAACCATGGGTTTGAAGAGTATACATGATACAAATCTCCAACAAAAGAGGTTTTAAGATGCCACCAGTGGCAGATCTAACGTGGTGCAACCCGATGGTAGTGCAGAGGAAATCATAAAGAACAAAGAAAGAAGAATAGAGTAACAAAAAACTAGTTAGTATTAGAAGGAATGTCAACACCATTATTGTAATTTCCTTTCAATTCAAAACTAGCTGTAGTAGTAGAGAGAATATCAACACTATTGTTGTAATTTATATTTGGAGAAGCACATTCTTCACCTTCAATACGACACTCCTTTTTCACTTCTATACTTTTTTATTTTATTTTTAAGGTTAACATTATTTAACCCTTAATGGAATGGAATGTTTGGTAGAATAGAAATATAAGAAAAACAGGAGAAAGAGAAGTTTACTTATTTTTGAATGGACAAAAATACATTTTAACTAGATAAACAAATACATAATTTGATATTGTTTTGAAATACATTTTCTATCAATATTAATTTAATTAAATAATTAATAATTATTTAATATATTTTTTTAATTTATTTTATTTAATTGTTATTTGATTAATTAGCTAAATTGTAATTTTTATTTGTTCAACATAGTTAATAAGATTTTGTCGCATAGGAAAATATAGAAACCGATTGTTTCAAAAAATAAAATAGTACCTATTTCACAATTTTTTTTGTGGTGTCCAAGTTCGACAACCGGTCCTTACATATATTATGTATTGTCCTTATAAATTAAGCTAAACTTATAGGAACATCTATTTCACAAATTAAAAAGACATGTTCCTGTTTCACTATTGTTTTTTTTACGGTAAATAAGCTTTCTTCATTAAAATGCTAAAATAACAATAATACAATCAAAATGGTAATATGTCTTGGAACAAAAACAGAGAAAGAAAAAAAAAATCTAGAAAATAACAATAATACAACCAAAATGGTAATATGTTGGAGCATTCTCCATCTATAAATCAGAACTTATTAAAATAGCTAGACATATGTTAAGGATACATATTGAACTTTTTAAAGACATTAACGCGTTACCAAAACAAAATTTAAATCATAATATCCAAACTAAATCAAAATTCAATGTCTTTGATTGCATCCAACTTCAAAAAAAGATATTTACAAAGTGTTCATTCATATAAGCTATTTGTGATTTTTGAGATGACCAACTATGTCATGTACCATATAGGCACATGCACAATGTTCCAGTATTTATAATTTCTTTGTATTTTATGATGCAATAAAAGGATTTAATTGAAAACTATGAAAATTTGCAACTACCTTGCATGTTTTAACTCTCTCTCCTCTATTTCTCACTTCAACCAAACAAGAAAGTATTGATCTTCTCTTCTACATCTCTCTCTCCTTTTTCTCTTCTACCAAACACAGTCAACAACGTTTCCTTGACAAAACCACCTAATTAATTAACTATCCTCTTTTTTCTCCCTCCTTTATTTGTACTAATAAAATAAATAAATAAATAAAATTTAAAACAAATTATTCTAATATTCGATTTTTTGGTAAAAATTGCAAAAAATACAATAGCACAAACAGCAGTACTATAATGGCAGTAAATAGCACCAATCACTATGCACCTCTCTCTCTCTCTCTTATATCCTTCTGGCTTCTTTTCTGAGCTAGCCATCAATAACTAGATTACTCTACCAAGTTTTTTTGTCCAAACTAGAAACAAAGCACAACATCAACAATTTTCAAACTAATGTACTTGTGACTCCAAACTCATTCATTTTATTCTGTTATTTCCTCTCCTCTTGCCGGAAAAAAAAAATGCATTGATCATTACAAACCTTCAAAAAATGCGTCAATCACTTCTCTCTAACCACAACAACACCTCCTCCTCAGACTCACAGCCGCCGGTTGCTACCACCGGCCGTAGCCGGTCACACTTCAGCAGCCGGAAAATCTCACCAACAAGCATAACAATCGAATTCGAAAAAACCAAAAGAACCGCCAAAAAGCATTTACCCAACGGTGATTCTTACATGGGAACTTTCTCCGGCAACAACACACCAAACGGATCAGGAAAATACACATGGAACGATGGCTGTATCTACGAAGGTGAATGGAAACGAGGTAAAGCTTCCGGAAATGGAAAATTCTCGTGGCCTTCAGGTTCTATTTACGAAGGTGAGTTTAAGTTTGGTAAAATGGAAGGTTCTGGAACTTTTACTGGATCCGACGGAGATATTTACAGTGGTTCATGGTGTTCCGATAGAAAAAACGGTTATGGAAAGAAACGTTACGGTAACGGTGATTATTATGAAGGTTGGTGGCAGAAGAATGTTCAAGATGGAAAAGGGAGGTATGTTTGGAAAAACGGGAATGAGTATATTGGTGAATGGAAGAACGGTGTTATAAACGGAAGAGGAACGCTTGTTTGGTTGAATGGGAATCGTTATGAAGGTGAATGGGAGAATGGTGTTCCCAAAGGGCAAGGTGTGTTTACTTGGCCTGATGGAAGTTGCTATGTTGGGAATTGGAATAATAGTAGTAGTAATAATGATTTTCAATCTTCTTTATTGAATGGGAGTTTTTATCCTGGTGATGATTTTGCTGTGACAATGAGGAAGAGGTGTTTTGTTGAAGGTGGAAAGGATTTTGGGAAGATTTGTATTTGGGAATCTGATGGAGAAAAAGGTGATATAACTTGTGATATTGTTGATAATGTATCGATGTTGAGTAGGATTGGACGTGAAAGTGTTTCAGATCCACAAGAGATTAAGCAGTTTCGACGGAATTCTGGTTCTTTTGCTTCCGAGGTTAAGAGACCCGGTGAAACTATATGTAAAGGGCATAAGAATTATGATCTTATGCTTAATCTGCAATTGGGTATAAGGTAAAGCTTAATTTTGCAACTTATGTTCATTGTTTGTTTGTGATTTTGTAATTTGCAATAGTTCTGGATTCATTGGATATTTGGTTTGTGTATTTTTAGGCACTCTGTTGGAAAGGAAGCTTCTATATCGAGAGAGCTGATACCGAGTGATTTTGATTTGAAGGAGAAGTTTTGGACTAGGTTTCCTTCTGAAGGATCTAAGATTACGCCACCACATCAATCGATGGAGTTTCGTTGGAAGGATTACTGCCCTATGGTGTTTAGGTATAGCCTTTTTGTTTTTCACCTAGTAGTTAATGTTAATAATTTCTTTTAGCTCTCACAAAGGCAACATTTGATTTCGTCGAAGGTTGTTGCAAAATCTTTACTAATTGAGCTTGTTGAAGTTTCGTTCTTTACATTTTTGGTCAGCCTAATTGACACAAGGAGAATAATGTTATGGTTTTGAATTTCAGACAATTGAGGAAGCGATTTCAGGTGGATCCTGCTGATTACATGTTAGCTATTTGCGGAAATGCTGCTCTCAGGGAGCTTTCATCTCCTGGCAAAAGTGGAAGCTTCTTCTACTTGACCCAAGATGATAGATTTATGATTAAGACAGTGAAAAAATCCGAAGTCAAGGTTTGTTTTTGGTTGTTAAATTGAAAACATTTTTCTGTGTTCGTTCAAACTAGTATGATGTACATCTGTATTGACAGCTGACTTTTGTGACTAACTTATAGGTACTTCTTCGGATGCTTCGAAGTTATTACGAACATGTTTCTCAATACGAGGATTCACTTGTGACAAAATTCTATGGGGTACATTGTGTCAAACCAATTGGAGGCCAGAAGGTATGCCTATGTTGAAGATAAATTATTGCTATTTTAAGGGTTTAGTCTATGATTTGCAGGAACTGAAAATTTGTTGTTATTTAAACACAGACCCGGTTCATCGTGATGGGCAATCTTTTCTGCTCAGAATATCCAATCCATAGACGATTTGACTTGAAGGGATCGTCACATGGCCGTATGACAGATAAGACTGAAGATGAAATTGATGAAACTACCACCCTCAAAGACCTCGATCTCAATTTTGTGTTTCGCCTGCAAAGGAATTGGTTCAAAGATCTCATCACGTAAGTTGCTAGTTTTGTTCTAGTTAGCATTTTCTGTGCTGCTACTTAGAGATGAAACATCATGTATATCTGTTAAATTAAAATTTCCCTGATATAATTGTCCAGACAAATTGAGAGGGATTGTGCGTTTTTGGAAGCTGAAGGAATTATGGATTACAGCCTTTTGGTCGGCGTTCATTTTCGTGATGATAATACTTGTGACAAAATGGGATTATCACCATTTTTTTTGCGCACTGGTACTCATTAATATCTCATTTCTGTGTATATTGTAGATTAATATTATGTAATAATAATAGAACTAAGACTTATTATATTGTTTACCCTTATAGGCAAGCATGACTCTTATCAGAGTGAAAAGTTTATGCGTGGTTATCGCTTCCTTGAAGCAGAGCTACAGGACAGGGATCGAGTCAAATCTGGCCGGTAAGTTGATGTGTTCTGGTCTTTTGAATTTAAGCTGATATAACATATAGGTTGTTTAAACAATTAATACCACATTCATAATTTAAGTGGGTAGTTACATTGTGTTTCCCCAAATCAACATTTTATAGAATAATTAGGTTGAAGAACCTGAGAAGAGAGGCCTGTATCATTGTGTTCCATAAAGGAGTGAGATGCTGTAGGCTTCGTATCATTGTGTTCCATAAAGGAGTGAGATTGTGTAGGCTTGTTATTGTATGTTATGATTAAGTTATAGTTTTCTATTATTTTAAATGCCTAATCATTCATATTTTTATGTTGATGACATTAATGGAAATAATTGCAATTAGTTTGAATTATCTTAAGCAAGTAGGTGGGAATGATGTAGAGCGGGAAAGGTTGTTTGTGGGGGCATACCCAGGTCGTGGTCCTAATTAATTGATTGCTTGTTTCTTGCAGTTTTTTTTATACCATCTCTATATTTTATTGGCAATCTGAAATTGTCCTATACTTCAGCATTTATACAGTAGTTATGGTTGTTGGTTTCTAATGTGAATGCATAGTTGCAACTTTGTTTGGGAGCAAGGGGATTAATCATATTTGTAAATTTTTATGTGTTAAGTAGGATTTTTCTTGTTTCAGGAAATCATTGATTAGGTTAGGAGCAAATATGCCCGCAAGAGCAGAGCGCATGGCTCGGAGGAGTGATTTTGACCAATACACCAGTCTTGGGATGAGCCATTTTACTCCTTGTCGCATTGGGGAGACCTATGATGTTGTTCTATATTTTGGGATTATAGACATTTTGCAAGATTATGACATCAGCAAGAAGCTGGAACATGCATACAAGTCACTGCAGGTTGACCCTTCATCAATCTCAGCCGTTGATCCAAAGCTTTACTCGAAGAGGTTTCGTGATTTCGTGGGGAGAATATTCAGCGAGGACCGGTAGCATCGATTATGAAACAAAGGTGTAAATGTTGTCATGAATCATGATGGTTGAAGTTGCATCAATTGATCTGAATAATATCCAGGAAAGAAAGCTCGAAATTGATTTGGGTGTTGGAATTGGTGTGGGTGTTGGAATTGGTGTGCATGCAATAGACTGTTTGATTAACAGGCTATGGCATTGAGAATCTTTTTCTATGGCCAAATTTTGCCATAATGATGGTTCAGTGAAGGCTAGGGTGATCTTTGTACATGAAACATGGTGGAAATGATCTCTGCCTTTTTTTCTCTTTCCATTGGTTGGGATGTGTAGATTCTTTGATCACCACAAAGTAGAATATGATATTATGAATGTAAGAAATGTTAGGTAGGGGAGAAATGAAAATGTTTTCAGAAACCAGAATCCAAAATCCAAATGCGCGGATACTTTACTTGGTAATAAAGAAAGTGTACAGTTCTTGTAAAAGCGATGTTTTTTTTTGTTTTTTTGTTTGGTAATTATTAGTATTTTCCTTCACCAAAGTTCAAACTCCAATTTTTTAATCTTGCAACTTTGAAGGAATAGAGGACACTAGTTAGCATGACTTTAAATTAAAGGCTTAATTGAGATACAAGTTTAGAGACTTGGTTTTGGAGTAGAGGGTTGGATTCTCTTTGGGATTATTTGTTGCTTAAATTAAAATGGTTAATTGAGATGCAAGTTTTGGAATGGAGGGTTGATAATGCAATTTGGGATCTTCATGTGTCCAAATTCCCAAACAACCAGGGTCTCCTACTTTTCATTATATTATAAAAAAGTAAAATAAATGTAGCTCCATTATCCGTTGAATAGTAGCTCCAAGTAACATTAAAAAATAATTTAGGGGGGAAGGGTGTCCCTTGCATTAGTTTAGCTTAGCTTTTTCAGTGAAAGCGATACGAGGGCATAGGTCTGTGAAGTGTTATGAAAAGCAGAGAAAGCACGAGAAAGATTCGCTGTTATGTTTCTTTGATTTTCTTATCAGTTTGTTTACTTTCATCTGCTTTTCACTGTTTATGTTGTTGTACTTGTACCACACTTCAACTCAATTTAAGCTCTATAATTTAATAAATTTTTAAATGTTGATCTTCTCTTATTAAAAATCATTCTTGGGTAAACCATCCACCTGTTAAGATGAATTTTAAATATGATCACGCCGTTAATCTTGTTATTGATTTTAAGGGGATTTGAGAAACAGACATACATGTCTTGTCAGGTCACGAACTTAGGGAATCGGGCAGGACGCGTCTCAACGTCAGTTTGTGGTCAAAGTCAGTGGCAGAGATTATGCTTATTCATTCATTTTCTTTTTGTTTCTAGTTTAATCATAAAAAAAAAAAAAAGCAATACTCACTCGGTCTTTAAATTTAAGTAAAATTAACTTTTTAGATTCCCTTATTTAATGATGTATGTGGTTTATAATATGAATCACATACATCATTAAATGAATGAACCTAAAAAATGAACTTTGCTTATATTTAAAAACGGAGGAGTATCTTGATTGTTATTCCATCCTTTTTTTTTAATTTTATATTTTGACTTTTTACATAAATCAAAGGAAAATGTTAACTTGTGCCCTCAAAGCAAGTTTAGAAGTCAAATGTAGAAACTTATTTTTGAAAATTGTGCATGTCTTGGAAAGTTAAAAACTTATTTTTTTTTCAATACAACACACATGTTTTAATTCTTTTTTGAGATCCTTAACTTGTACCCTTATGACATAAGTTAACATGACCCTTAATCAAAACAACAAATATTTTTACCACTTTGGACATAACAATTTACTCTATGTTCTATAATAACGAGCATTTGTAAATAAATATTGTTTCAAGAACATTGATCAATTTCACTTTTCAATACAACATTAATTATTTTATTTTAAAATTATAACTCTAATCAATACTACTGGATAGCAAGACTTTTATTTAATACTCTCTCTGTTCCGCAATAGATGACTCATTTGACAATGTGTAATTTTGATCTAACTTACTTTGACCATATTTTTCTATTAATATACAAAGATAAATAATACTCCATCCGATCTCAAATATAAGAAAAGATTCTTTTTTTAGGTTCATTGAGTAGTTAATGTATCTGATCTACATTATAAAACAGATACATTGATTGTTCAATGAACCTAAAAAATGAATCTTTTCTTATATTTGAGACCGGAAGGAGTATTAAGATGTCGTTAGATTTGTCTTGATGAGTATTTTCAAAATATCAAATTTTCATAATTTTTTCTAATATATTATTCAAAATATTTAAACTTAAAATTATGCATTAGAATACGTAATAAGATCAACTGTGTCAAGTATTATAGGATGAAGATAATATCTCATTTTCTATATTTTTTTCTCTGTAATAAATATCCAAGTGTAGTATAGATAAAGTAACATTTAATGAATTATTGAACTTGAAAACGACAATTAATTAAAAACAAAACTTTTTATACCAAATTAGAATTCAAAGTGATTTTTTTGTTTGTTTGTTATTTCACGATATAAATCAATTATATCTTCGGTTTCAATTATAAAGGGTAAAAAATAATTATTTTTTTTGAAGGAAAGGGTAAAAAATAATTTGAAAAGCTGTATAATTGATTTTAGAAAAATGCTAACTAATACCATATATAATTTATTGTATTTGAGAAGTGTGGAAAATTTTTGTGTTCGACTTTTCGAAAGTTAGAAAATTTATTGTTTTTAATAAAAATAATTTATTTGTAATTACGTTTAGAATTGTTTTATTGCTCATTCCCGTGAGCTTAACTCAGCTGGTAGGGATATTGCATATTATATGCAGGGGCCGGGGTTCGAACCTCGGACACTCCACTTCTCCACAATTAAATTGTGCGAGCTCTATCTACTAGATTACTTGACGAAAAAAAAAAGAATTGTTTTATTGCTCATATAACACTGGTTAGCATGACCTTTGGTATTATCATGCATAAATTGATTTCTTGTTAAAAAGAATCCATTACGTTTAGAATTGTTTGACTTGTATTATAAGATAATTTTTTTTCTTTTATTTAATAAGTAGTATACTGAGCATGTTAGAAAACGCTTCATTTTAAGGGAGTCATGTTTATAATCAACCCTCCAATTTTACATCTCCATTTTAATTACAAACCATCTCTCACTTAAGGCATCAAATTAAGGGTTCAGATTAAACTAAACATGATCAATATGAAAAATCGAACATGAAGGAATCCATTATATAATTTTAGGTAACCCATGATTTGAGTGAAGAGTTTAACACTTCATCCATCTCTTATTATCAAGAGTCAAGATCCTCTAATAAGTCTCTAAAGGTGTATGTAGTTCAATGGTAAAAAGGCTGAGATAATGTAGACGGTTATGAAGGAGCTAGGATTACATCCTTGTTGCTGAAACTTCGGCTCTCTTCTATTATTATACTAATAACTAACGTTTGTTTGTCATGAAATAAAATAAGACACCCTCTGATAAACTTCACATGCATTAAGAAAAGAAAATCAATATTTTAACATTCATTTTATGACAACTTTTGTGATAATTTTTTTTCTTCCATACTTACATTATTTTTTATTGGGTCTTGTTAACCAGTGCCCTGGGGCACTAGTTAAGCAGCTAAAAGTGGAAAGAAAAAACAAAGCCAACAATAAAAACAAAACTTTTTCAAGTTTCAAAAAGTAAAATACACAATTTTTGAAAAAACATTTCCTTTTATAATTCTTTAGCTAGTGCCTCAGAGACACAGGTTAACATTTCCCCTTTTTATTTTATCTCTCTATTGTTTTAATTTTCTTTGTCAATTATGATTGTTTCATAAGTTGTAAACCAAATGGTCGTTCAAATAACACTATTATAAGAAAAATAGTTGTAGTTATATATTTGTAAACAATGTATTACTTTTTACATATTCACTTATACTCTTATTGATATCTTAAGAGAGAGAAATATAATTTACATTTTTCAATCGAAAATTAAGTATACATTTTTTGTATAAATAAATCATTAATGAAATTTTGAAAATAATCTTATATTTAAGGATAAATAAAAAGCAAAAGATGACTTTTTATTATAGTTAGCGACAAGAATATAGTAGAAACTCTTGTTTTTGTTAATGTTTTGTTGCTTTTGAAATTGGAAGTCTTAGGAAGATGCGTATCAACGACAACCTTTGTGAAAGTAGGCTAGGTCCGAGGTACATCAACAACTTGTCCCGCGGAAGCCAGCCACTCTACGTTCATATTGAAACGTTCATTGAAATAGAAAAGTAAATAGTGGGTGATACAATTAAGGGGATATCACCATTATTAATTATTTTATGATTGTTTTCAAATAGATTTTTTTTTTTGAAAGTAATAGTAAATAATATTATTCGATTAAAGATCATCTCCATTTATTTTTTAAGAAGAAAAAACGAAAATACTTCTAAATGAAGACTGAAGAGATCCTAACCCAAATACTCAGCCATACTTCTAAACGAAGATTGAACTCATTACTCATGCATTCCCATACTTCAGATGTACGTGTATACACTTTATTTCTCTGATCAACACATTCCACAGAATGGGTATATATATTTTTGCCTCTGACAAATGTAAGATTATCTTATTATCCCTGTACACTGTCATCTCCACCATATCCATGCATGAATCTATTTCCAATTCATGATTTTGCATGTATTTGCATAAAATATATTATATATGTATCATTAATATTAGACGTGTCAATCTGGTATTTGATGCATTATAATTCATATGATATATGAGTATCTAATAGAGTAGATAATCCAATAATTGTTTTTTTTTTTATCTCTGAAGAAAAAGGTAAACATTTCATTTGCCTTTAAACACCTAAATAATAACCTTGAATCTGAAGAGATTCTGACGAATAGAAACTCTCATATAGTAATTGTTAAGAGAAGACCATAACCTTAGAAGAGCTCAACTCTTCCAAGAATTATGCTCTTTACCCAAACAGTTTTGTTCATTTTCAAATGAAAAGACGAATATATCCCTACGCATGTTAACTCACGCAAGTACAAATGACAACGTAAGTTAACACACGTTGCGTGACTTAACATGCGCTAGTGTTAATTGCAGCTTGAGTTAACTCACGTTCATAGCAGACATCAGAAATTGCATTAAATGCAGTGCAGTACTGAACAGGTAATTGGAAAGTTAAAAATGACCCGTAATCACGCCACATTCATAACTTAACCGAATTACGTCAGTTTAACAAGATTATCGGATAATACGACATAATCGATCCAAATTACATGAAATCATCGTTTTTCTGACAATCATGTAATCACCAATAAACGATCCAAAGGGTCCAAATTACACAAATTCGTCGGTAATGACCCGTAATGACACGTAAACGATCCAAATTACACCAATTTGTCCATAAATTTATAAAAAAAAACATAATCTCACATAAACAGTCTAAATTACCCAAATTCATCGTTAAATTACATAAACACGAATTCATTAAGATTCAACAATACAGACACAAATTCGGAAAATATTACACTATTACACTTAAATAAATACTACACTTCAACGGATCGAACAAAAAGATACAAAGTGTTATTCTCAACCATTAACCTAAACCATTAACCTAAACATGTAATCAACGTCACTATCATCTTTGAGAAGTTGTGGATAATACACGGTCTTCCAGAAGTCCCTTTCCTTATCCTCCCCCAAGTCGAGGCTTGGCACATGTACTATCACATCACGTGTTCTATGATTTGAACTAATATGGATAAAGAAGTCGTCAAGTTTTGCCTTCAACTCGTCCAACTTGTCGGTGGGGTTTACATTGAACCAAACCTTCTTTTTCACATCTACATAACGAACTTCAAGTTTAACTGGATCTTGTGCATCTTCAGACATGTTTCACTTCACAAAAATATAATGAAAAATAAATATGAGATAAAATAAATAGTTGAATAATTAGAGACAAAGTAATGTGAGCAATAATTGGTGTGACATAACCGGCCACCAAAAAAATATTTCATTTCTTATATTTATATAATATATAATATTAGTTACATATTGACCATAAATATTCAAATTACACAACCGGCCACCAAAAAATATGTCGGGGTGTAATACCACCAAAAAATAGGACGAACACCGACCGACTCAAAAGTGTCATAACCTATCTAACTAGACTAGTGATAGTGCATAATCTTCGTCTTCATCCATGACTTTGATCTCTTGCTTTGCCTTTTCCGGAGTGTCCAAAGTAATAGGATTGTGCTCATTTGTTGGTTTCTTTGGCGGCATCAGCTCCTTAGACATGAGCTCATCGAAGGCGGCTTGTCTATCCAAAAACTCAAAAAGCCATTGCTCCGCCTCACCAATCTTGTGAGTCATCCACTCCTTAGAGGGAGGTGGTAGCAGACAATTTTCTTTCAACTTCACATGAAGAAAGTGGTCGGGAATTAAGCAAAGACACATTATATTGGAATGTGGCTAAAGTGGTGGAGCACTTCAGATTGGAAAATATGTCTCACATGCACCATCCATTTTGGACAAAGTTAATAGAACAACGGCTCTATTATAGCAACTAACAATAATGTGACCCATATCCGGAGTGGTCAACCACTTCTCTAACGGCGCAATACCACTTTTACTTGTTGGAGGGTGTAAACCATCCAAGATAAGTTTGTAACGCCTCTCGGTAGCATATAACAACATGTAGTCACTCTTCTAATTTTTCAACTCATTAATAAGTGCATGACGAACCAAAACATGGCCTTCCTCATTCAATCTCATGTGTCTAGCTACGACCCGGAAACCAATATTACCATCCCCTCTAACATTCACAATGTCTTCAATGTAAGGTCTCATGAGATATGGAATTTGTGAAATGTATGGTATTTGCAAATAAGGTTTTGGTTTTGAAGTAGGAGTCGAAGCTTGTGAGCGGGAGCAAGTGTCAAGACGTGAACCTTTACTCTTTGGAACATTACTCTTGGCATGTGAGCATTGACTATCAAAATTTTGAGCATCAATAGTCTCCCACCTAGAGGGGATTTGACCCGTGGACCTCGTTTTCGGTGTAGACTTCACCCTTTTAGGTAGGGGTATTCGCGGTGCGGTTTGGTTTGGTTTTGAAGGTAAAAGTCATCCGAACCGCAAGATAAAAAATTATGCGGTTTGGTTTGGTTTGATTTGGTTGACTTTAAAAATAAAATCCAAACCAAACCAAACCAATGCGGTTTGGATCGGTTTGTGCGGGTTTTTTCGAGACAATTTAATTTTTTTTCCAACACTAAAATTAAGTTACGAAGCTAAAATACAACATATTTGCTTCATTGTTTTGAATTTCATCAACCATTACAATTTCATTTTCATTCTACAATGTTTCCAACAACATAAACTAAATCAATAATGTGGACCAAAAGTAATCCTATTTTGTAAGAAATGTAAAAGACTAAGATTATATCATTCTATAAAAGTTTAAGTAGTACATAAATACATTTTTTTTAAATAAAAAGCAAAGAAGGAACTTAACAAGAGAAAAAATATGTCATTTTATAACAGTTTCCATTGAGTTTCTATGAGTATTGGTCTAGAGTACTTATGTTTATTAACATTTTTTTATGTGGCGGTTTGGTTTGGTTTGGTTCGGTTAGTAAAATGAAAACCGCAAACCAAACCAAACCATGCGGTTGACTAAGAAAATGATCCGATTACATCCGAACCAAAATGCGGTTTTTTGCGGTTTTGGTTTGGTTTGGTTCGGTTAACGGTTTTTCTATTGGGTTGATTCGGTTTTGAACACCCCTACTTTTAGGTGCTCCCTTGGTGACTACTTTTCTCGGAGGTGGCTTCAACATTGTGTCCTCCGGAAATCCTAGTTCATGCAACTTTCCTTTGATGACGAGTTTCATCTTGTAAGGGGCCCTCTTGATACGTTCTTGAATCGCGTTCCATTCCTCCATAACGGAAAAATGTGCATCAACCTCTTGTCCAATTACACTTAACCTTTGCCAATGAGGGTGTATTTCATCCAAAAGAATAGGCAATTTTTTCTTCCTCTTCTCGGCAAGAATACAAGCATAAGGCAACCCGAACGTTGTCATTTGCACACAACCACAATCTTCTTTAGCAAAGCCGAATCTCCTAGAGCGTTCAAATTCTTCATCGATGAAACCCAAAGCGGCCTTAGAGACGTACCCTTCCAACTCAGAGAATAACTTATTTTTTTTGTATTTGTGCACCATGACGGTTATGCTCCTCCCAAAACTCCCTTGTATCTCACAAATTGGTTTTTCAACATTTTGTCAATTTCATCCCAACATGATGTCAAATCTCCCACACTACTCCTCAAGTATCTTTTCAATTGAGCATGAGCCGATTCAACAATATTGGTGGTTCTACACCCTAGATGCAAGCATTTATTTGTCCATGCCCTCAAAAAATGCTTCTTAAGGGGCAAAATGGTTTCCTCAACATATTTAACAAACAATGGAAACGGCCCGCATACCTCATCTTTGAATGTCAACCATGCAATTGCAAATGAATCCTCCGTAGGAGAGTTAACCACATCTCTCCAAGCCCTCATTATTTTCTTAACAAGCTCACAATGTTTGTCATCATCTGCTTCCTTCGCATCTTTGCCAACAACTTTTGCTTTCGAAGGCTTGGCATTTACTCTACAATCTGTGACGCACCTAGATTTGACATTCTTCTCAATATGAAAATAGCAAAAAGTACATTGTCCGTTTTAGGGAGAACTTCGGCAACGGCTTTCATCAAAGTGGGGTCCCTATCGGTGACAATTACCGTAGGCATGTTGCGTTTTGAGGTCAAAAGACCAACCAACTGAAGTAGATAAAATAGTCACGGGGGGG
>Ga0228710_1001725_pt1 | contig 33390 bp, 14 predicted proteins | sample MedpolnodulmetaG_FD_177995 | JGI IMG/M metagenome (GOLD analysis project Ga0228710, IMG submission 177995) | Root nodule microbial communities from Medicago polymorpha collected in Santa Monica, California, United States - pink nodules | ecosystem: Host-associated > Plants > Roots > Nodule... | reverse complement strand
GTATTCTGTTTCAGTTCAACAAAGTTCCACTACTTATATCAAGTTTTATGTGGCTCCATGTGTCTAAGATGAACACCTTATGGAATAAGGTTGTATCTGATATTCAGTTCTTTCATCAATATCCTAAAATAAATAGAAAAAGCAAAACAAATTTCAATTGAAACAGGAACATAATTTTCCAAGCAGAAAAGGAAAAAAAACGTAACAGAGAAATATAGGCTTACAGAGAGGAACAGGTCTGCCATGAATGGATTGTGTGAGAGGGTTGGAAGAGGAGTGAAGGTGAGTGCAGAATGATTCCAAGTGGTGGAAAGAAGGACAACCGAGAATATCACATAGAAAAGGAGACCAAACACAAACAAAAAATCAAATTAACTAAATGATAGGAAGACAACATGCTTTTGCTCTTAGATATTCAAAAATACCAAATCACCTGTAGAAAAACCAAATCAAATCACTAACTTCCTATATATATATATATCCTATATTAAACTAAAAAAAAAAAAATCACCGGTATAAAAAATGATGGAATTAACTTCACACAACAAAAGTCACACAAAGTAACACTTCCAGTTCTAGTATCATGTTGGAATTCCAAATCTAAGTGTCAAAAGAGATTGAAATTTTAACTAAATAAGAACACAGAACTCGAACCTCGCAGAGGTCTTGCTGCTTTTTTATCTTCTCTCTTGGAAATTCTGCTTCAGCTCGTCGGTGACGCAGGAGAGGAAAACCTGTTGTGAGCATAACGATGAGGATGAAGAAAATGTATTAGTTGAAGAAATGTGAAAATAGCAATGAGAGCATGGGTTGTGTCAGAAATGTGAAAATAGCAATGTGAAAATAACAGAGTTCAGGATAACGGTAAAAACCATCGCATGAATGTCGGTAAAGAACCTATTGAAAATGTTCAGGATCCAATGCAAAAAAATCAAAGAGAATCAAGCAAATTCCATCAAACTAATTAAACATGTATATAACGTAAATTTTGCAATGATTTTTGAAATCGAAACCCCTAGCTTAAAGACCCAACACTAGCAGTTATGTTTGAATAGCTTACCTCTCTCACCATAGACGAAGTCACTCAACATGAAAGGGCCATCGCCTTTTGAAGAAGACATCATGTTGCAGGAGAAATATGACGAAAATCGCTAAATTCTGCTCAGACACAACACCTTCGACTTCGACTTCATATTTTCCACCAACGACGCCCTTGTTGCTTTTTCTTGAGTGAGAAAATAGGAATGGAAATGAAAAGGGGAAGATAATCAAACCAAGAAGTAGAAAGCATAATACATAAAAGACTCTTTTCATGTGATTGGAGGTTGTGTGAGGCATGTTTCCATGTGTAGAGCTAAAGAGTAAATGCAATCAGAATTCCAAAACGAAAAGGAAAAACAATTATAGTAAAGAAAAAGCAAAAATCAACATTTTATTTGCTAGATAATCTATTAAAATAAAACAATTACAGTAGCTAAGCATATTAAGGAATACAATTAAAACAACCAAAACTGAACCATATATATCAACAGAATAGATTATGGTGGTTCAAAGATGCACATAGGTCATGTACAAATTGAGTGTAGCAATACAATTTAAACACTCACCACATTACGAATAACCAAAAAGTCAAATTAAACAAATGTTATTACTCTTATCTTAACCCCTAATTTGAAAATTCATAAACTGTAAAATCAACAAACCGATCAAAAACAAATGATTCAACTACTCTCAATTGAGTTATGGATCAGTCACCGACTTCAAAGCCACAACGATGGTTTCCGGTGAGGGGGCCGAAATTGAAGGCGATGAGGATGAAGAAAAGTTGCGAAATCAGCGATTGAGAGAATGGTGGAATCGGGAGAATGATTCTGAGAACTTTGAGAATCGTCGGAATTGACATGATTCGGAAGCCGATTATGCTGGTGGAGATATTGAATATGACACCGGGGATTGAACCAGGAACCGCCGCTGGATTTGATCCGGTCAAGAGAGGGACGTAAACTCCGACAAATGGTGTCGGTGACATCCCGACGGTGAGATTTTTTGGAGAGTTTGAGAAAGGAAATGTTCACTCTTGCCTTCTCTTTCTCTTTGATGCTACTTCCCTAAACTTGAAAAAATCCTTTAGAAAAGAAGAAGGAGAAGAAGAATGGAGGAGTTCAATGTTGGAGAGAAGGAAAATTAATGGGAAATTGAGAATCAGTATTTTGAAAACACAAATTGGCATAATTGAGAGAAAGGGTGGTATTCAAAGAATGGGTGTGAGAGAGAAAGAGACCCGTTGAACGTGCATAGTAATTCACATAGTTTTCCAATGCAGATTTGCTTCATTAAAAGAATAGAAAAGGAGATTAGGTGTGATGTGTTGAGAATATGGCAGATTTGTTTTATTAAAAAAAAATAAAAATAGATTATGTGTGATTTTGTTGAGAAGGAAAAGATATGGTTAATAATTAAAAAGGGTATTAGAGTAAAATTAACCATTAAGGTTAGGTTAAAATTAAGACAAATTCCGAGTTAACTTTAATAAATAAGAGATGCATCTAGTTTATAATAAATTAGATACATCATTTATCCGAATGAATTTAAATAATGAACTTTCTCTGATAATAAAAACCGAAATAATAATCTTGGCAAAAAAAAAACCAAAATAATACCATATTCAAAGAAATCCCAATTCCTACTACTACACTTACTTTAAGGGCTCGTTTGATGGTCAGGATAGGATAGAGGCAGGATATGATATAAAGCTGGATAGAGATAGGATATGATAAGGATATGATAAACATTAATGCTATCATGTGTTTGATGCACATATGATAACAAACAGGATATCATTATAATTAAATGAAAAAATTGCTTTCATCATTAATTAAATATTGTAAAAATGACATGTTATTAATTATAATAGAAAATACATGCTATCATTATTTTAAAAATGACAATATTTTTAAAAATGGTAGAATATCAAGATAATAAATAAGGAATGATCTTCTAATCCCATCAGGATAATTCTTAACCCAGCTTATACTCAGGATAGAAATTACAAAGGAAAGTCAGGATAGGATAGGAAAATGGTTTATTTTATCCTATCCCTTTGGTGCATCAAACATGAGATTTCAGCAGGATATGATTAATGTATCATATCCTGTCTCTCTATCGTGACCATCAAACGAACCCTAAAGGAATGTGTATTAAAGTTGGTTATGTTAAAAAAAAATGTTATAATAAAAGTGTATCTCAAAGTTGTTTGTATGCTAGTCAAACCCAAAATTTATCCAAATCATCAAAGAAACCTTCCGGTAACGCATCCATGCAATCATTTTCCTTCATAAAAAATCCACCCACACCTTTCTCTTCTGCCGGCGCCGCCGTCATTGATTTTCCTTTATCTTCTACAACCGCCGGCGAGTGTCCTTCAAACCGCTCCACGTGTCCAAACAATTTCTCCTTCCTAGAAAACGTGGTTCCACACGAACACTTCCACGTGGACTCTCCCCTACACTGTTTCACGTGACTCTTCAAATCCGACACCACCGCAAAACTCTTCCTCCGACACCGATCGCACGTGTGAGTTTTTGGACAGTGACTTCTCTTGAAATGGTTCCTCAAACAGAACACCGATTTCAACGGATTGAACTTCTTGTGTAACCTGTTCCTTTTGCATCCTTCGTAAGGACAAGAAAATCGGGTCGCCGTTAAGCGCGCTTGCTTTTCCCTCACGCTACGTAACGCTTCATGTGTCTTGAACTGTTCTCCATGCGCTCGCATGTGCATGCGTAGGTTCGCATCGCGCGTGAAACCTTTCCCGCAAATCTCGCAGAAGTGGAAGTGCTTCGCAAGCAGTTCCATTGCGTCGAGTTCCACGATTTTGGAATGCTCGTTATGAGTGAGATTCGCCATGTCATCATCAATGTATTTGGTCTTCTCACCACTTGTCCAGTAACCATGGGTTGGTGGGATTGTTATTGCTTCTGGACGAGTGGCGAGAAGGGCAGTTGCATTGATGATGACTTGACAAATTGTGGAAGAGATTTGGTTGGAGAGTGAGTCTAAGTGTTGTTTGGGGAGGAGTGTGTTTGTTTGAATGGATTGGGATATGAAGCTTTGAATAGAATCCATTTCGGTGCTTAGTTGAGAGAGGTTTTGAAGGGGAATATTTGTATTTTGTTGATGAGTGATTTCTGTCAGATTTTGCATATTGATTGATTATCTTGAATGTAATATTGAATGAATTGAATGGTGGTGGGAGAGTGAGTTTGGTGAGTGACATGATGGAATGAATAAATACCCTTTAAATATGGTAATGGTTTGTACAAAATTGAACACTCGAGTGAGGAGATAGAGATAGGGATGGCACGTTGCTTTTGTCTGTACATAGAGAGCACGTGTTGTTTAGTCTAAAAGGCCAATTCCATATCGTTCACCACAAAATTCAGAATTGCTGTAGCACTAGTTAAATTTGTCTTCATAAGACAATTTCCTCATTACAACAGTGTTCAAAAGAATAGAGATGACTTAGGATATTTTTGAAACTTTTTTCAAGATCGACAAAATGGCAAATCAATAATGAAAGTAATGCAAATCAATAATTAGTAGGTCAAATAATCAAAGTGCATACATATGTATGAGTTTGTTTGGTAAAAATACAGATAACTAATAAGCTTGTTGAGAACTGATAGCTTATAATGAATGATTGATAACTTAACTATAGCTGATGATTAATAAACTAATCGAAACATATAGTAAAAAATAGCAGATAACTAATAAGTTCGCTGATAACTGATAGTTTATAACAAATGATTGATGACTTAACTATAACAGATGAATAATAAACTAATTGAAATGTGAAGTAAAATTAACAGTTCAAATAGCTAATAAATATAAAATGACATAAAAAGATTTTTTTTTAATATTCTTATAAAAGTACTAATTTCATCACATTTTTTACAAGACTAATATTATTACTTATTATAACACATTAGTGAAATATTTCAAATGCAAACTTTTACGGTGTAAATCAATTTTTTTAAACTATTATATTAAATAAGTTGAATTTTTAATAGTATTAATAATACATATTGTGATAATATTTTAAAAATATCTTTATAACTTTTGTTAAATAAATCAAAATAGTTAAACATATATGTTCATAAATAATGTATATGTATATATGTATTGTACGTAACTAATTAAACAAGATGTAAAAAAAAAATATATATCTTGGTTGCTTACCATGTTAGATTCACATTTCCTAAAAAATGTCGTGAGTGCGGTCATAATGCATAGGCGTATAATAATCCTTACAAATAAAAAAACGTAGAATCATAAGAATAGAAATGTGTTTCAGCTAAAATGACAAAGCAGAAATGGAACAAAATATAATAAGTTAGCTATAAGCTCAAATGTTATTTAAAATAGTGTCTGAAAAATTAGTTATAAACTCGTAAAATAAAATATAAGTTTATGATAAAATAATGTTTACCAAACAAAACTTTTTTTTTTTTTTGTCATGAGTTTATCCGCTTTAAGCTCATTTATGACCTTACCAAGCAGACCTATAACTAACCGTTCAGATTGAACACAAACCTCCCTTTCTTTTGTGTTAAAGAGTATGAACTCCAAATTTAACTAAGTTTACCAAATAGAAGAGGGATTCATTGACTCGCAAATATAAGAAGTTACTTCAAATCTTTATACTTGCAATTAATCACTACAAATCCCTTTCTACTCTTCCTCCTAAACAAACCACGATAAATGGCTATGCAATTGTAAACTTTTGCCGTTAAATTTAAACGTAAACCACCAGCCATTTTATTCGATAGAAGATTAAAGGAAAAAATCTGATGAACCTTAAGTGCAGTTTGAATATATTTTTTGAAAATAAATCTGATTCAATTTTGAACTATTGCAATTGTGAATTTTGCAAGAATACAACTTTTTATTGAATCCGATCGAAAAATATGAAAAATATTTTTCTTAGTCCAGTAGCACAATAGTTAGAAGTTCACATTTTTAAAGTAAATGAATGAGATTTTCAGAGTTTGAACTCTCGCCCCTGCACTTATATGCAATGTCCTTGAGTTAAGTTCACAAGGACAAAAAAAATATAAATTTAATTGAATTAGTTTTTTATTCGATATAAAATCAATATTATGTTGATTAAATCAAATCTTTTATTTATTCATATATTCCATTTGAATTATAAGCAAAAGTCCACTTATTCATTCAATAATCAATGTATTTATAGACCAAATACATTAATTATTGAATGAATCTAAAAAAATGATTTTCTAAAATTTAATAAGCAAGAAAGTTATTGAGTAAATCATAAAGTTGTCACCGAATCGCATGATTTTCTAAGCTTTATAGGTGTTGATCTATTGTATTCTTTGGAGATGGAGGCATATAGGCGTTTCAAAAAATAAGCCGTTCATTTGAGAAAGGGAGAAGTAAAACCTTATGCTACGGATAAATGAAGATTAATCACAACAATAAATTAATTAAAATTAATAGCCAAGATTTAGAGTAACTCTTGTAGATTTATACTTACTCGGGTCGATGGATTCCTCCTCCATCAAATAATACAATTTTCTACTGAGTTACCTTTTGCCATCAAAGGCGCTTATTTAGTACATTAAAACATTGAGGCTCAATACAAACTACATGACTAACAATGAAACCAATTAACTAAAATATTTACACACAAATCATACCAAGCTCTTTTACCATATATGATTCGATTCGAGGTATATGAAATTGTTGACGATTTTCTTCAAGTGCATAGCTGATAGAAGGCTTCTTAAGTTATCTCTAATCCATCTCTCTAATGTTTGGTTACTACTGTTGAGGTAATGATCGATCTGCCTGTGATGGTATGAACGGAATTTGATTTGAACTTCAATTTTCTGGGGCTAAAATGTCTCATCTGAAGGAACATAGATATCAAAACTCACAGCTTGTGGCTTACTCCAAGTTGCTGGACCTAAAGTTATTCATATAGAGATCCATTAAACACAGATGAAAATCAACTCAAAAGTAGTTTCGTAAAGCCAGTAGACTATTTTGTAGAAATTATGTAATTGTAATGCTTGCTTAGGTTGATTGTACCTTGCATAAAATCACTACGTAAGAAAATGAAGGGGAAAGTAAATCAAATTACCTTCTGCACTATGTTTCTGACATTTTCTTCCTCTATGTGAATGTCACCGACACTTTGAATTAAAGGCGTGTCTTGTGCTTGACGCTGACACATTCACTTCTTGTTGAAGGTTTTTAGGTGTCAATGTTGTGTCAGGTGTACATACAAGTGTTTCATATGATATTATAAAAGTTTTAAAAAATTATAGAATTAAAAGAAATTAATTGTTCCCTAAAAAAACAGAAACTAATTGTTAGTTCCACTAGAGCTTAGATATAGGATTCTAATCTCTATTGCCCCTTTTGTCAACAAGAAAATTGATACAAGACATCACAGTCCACTAGACCGGACTCAACCAAATCATTGTAAAGTTTGATGTGGCATAATTTTCCTAAGTTCTGGAATGTAATTTAGTATAATATCAAGACTTCTATACAAATTCTGAGCATATGTTGATGTCTTGACTTGCGAATTGCAAACATATAAAAGTCAAATATTGAAGTTTCCATAAAGTGCATGTTTATAAAGTAAAAGAGAACAAAGGCATGTTGTAAAGGCCATTAAATAAAAGTGAAGGAAGCAAAATATTGTTGACAGATACTCATAAGTAATTCACTGATTTAACAAAGGTGCCTTAACATAGTCTTACAAACCACAGAAAAGAGAAGCAAGTTAAAAGAACAAGAAAACTTAAAACATTGTAAAGAGACAGACATAGTAACAAGTAAACTTAAAACTTATGCAGAATACTCAGTCAGAAGGGAAGGCGGAACTGAGGAGCTTCTCATCCTCACTGAAAATCTGAAAGTTCTTCGACTCCATCAGAAATTCAATATCTTCATTCTTGAATTTCAGCACAAAACCCAATGTGATCAATTCAGAGAGGGCAGGAACAAAATCATGATTCTCACACAAAACACCTTCTGATATTGTTTCAGAGAAATATGTGGCATATTTCAGTGCATTTCCCTGAGGCTCATCCAACTTCTGAATGAAAAACTTGGAACTTTGCCTTTCCCAGCGAACCATTTTGTCATCTTTCTTCGTAACAATGTCCCCTGATGACAGTGATAAACAATAGCTTACTGTGACCCGCATCTTTGTCTCAAGGAAGCTCAGGTTTAGAAGACCTTGAACAGATTCATGCCTCTTGTCTGGTTCCATTTTCAGGCTAGAACAAGCAAGGAAACCAAGAATGAGCTTAATCAAACCTTGTAAGTTGAAAAGAATATCATTATGATCAACTTGCACCATTTCAACACCATCATTCAGCAAGGAAGATTCTTCTTTGCATAGTGATTCAGATATATTTCGAGCACCGATTTTTCTGTAGATGTCATATAACTTAGAAATGGGCAAAGGCCCAAAGTTCTGCTGAGGATACCACACAAAAATCTTCTCCTGCTCAAAAAGCTTCTTCAGATGAAGGTTATCAGGTATAAAAACATCTTTCTTGTGCATCAGAAATATCTCTTTGCTTCCTGTTGTTACAGGTAGTTTGCTCAACCTCTCCGAAAGTTTCTTCTCTGTATTTGTGCCCAAATGTTTCAGGATAAACATCCAGAATTTCCAGCACTTGTCATACGACAATTCTTCCAATGAACTCTCCCATTCATTCCAAAGATCAACATAATCATCAAGTGAGGGTTTAGCCCTGACTTCCATGGCAAAGGTAAAGAAAGGAAAAAGCTTCCTATCATAGATATCTTCAAGAACATAGAATTTTAAACCAAACAGCTTATCAGGGTCATGTACGATGCATTCTTCAGAGCGGACCCACTGTCCACCTTCAGTTCCATTGGGAATCCAAATTTTCTTGGCAGCTTTATCCTCAGGTTTCCAGTTGTATTCAGACAGGTACCTATGTATATTCACAATATTATCATAGTCAGAGAGAGAGTTAAGGTGACTGGCAAGCAAGAAGCAAAAAGAGACACAAGATGTGGGTGATTAAATGACGTACCTGTATATTTTGACAATAGTCTCACTGTCAGAGAGAATCTCAAGGTGACCGGCAAGCAAGGAGCATCCTTTCTCTAGGTCAGTGGTGACACCGATTGCATTGAATTCTTTCTGGAAAGATGCCATTTTAGGTCCATAAAAATTTGCATCAATAAAAGGCCCATCAGTTGGATTAAAGAAAGAACTCCACTTGGAATTAAACAGCAAACACATCTCTGGAGGCCTATAACCAGCATGTGTCTTCAACCAATTTCTGGACAATCTCTTTCTGAACTCATCATCAATGGAAAGCTTATGCTCTTCATATAAACTTCGGATGCATTCCAGCAAAGAAAACACACTTTCAGGAGTAATGGTGGAGGGATCTGAAGGAAAATTCAGACATTTAGGCACAAACCTCACGCCATGTTTCAATTCAGTAACAACACCAAGGTTCTTCAGTTCTTCCTTGTATTCATGTATTGCCGTACCATAAAATTTGTCACTGTCATCAATGAAAGGGAGACAAGTAATCGAAGATATAGATTTCCACTCCGGACCATATAAAATGCATTTATATGGGCACGCATAACAACCAACCTTAGTATACAGCCACTTCTGATTATGTATAATGGTAGAAAAATCAGAAGGAAATCTATAAACAGTCCCCTTCAGCAGCCTGCAACATGAAAGAAATGACATGACATTTTCTTGATTAAATGAAGCTTGTGATGCCTTCTGTTTGAAGAGAGAAGCAAATCTGTTGATAGCATCTCCAAAATCAACAACCACGCCGATTTTTTTCAGTTCATTTTTGTAAGAGAAAATATTATCTCCATAGAATTTATGATCAATCACAGGAAGGGAATTGAAAACATCCAAAATGCAGCCCCACGTCTGGTCATACAAGAAACATTCACTTGGTATTTTGAAGCCCATGTTTGTCTTCAAGCATCTTGTTCCTTTCAATGAACTTAAGATTTTACTAGGGTCATCCAAGAATTTGATGCATTGCATTATCAAAAGAACAGCCTCAGCTGTCAAAGAGGCCAAATCTGAGGGTGATTTTAAGTGCTTGATAACAATTTGGTAATTTCTATTTAAGCCAACTACCACTCCCAACAACTTCAGCTCCTCTTTGTAGCTATATATTTCCTCACCAAAGTAAGCTTGATCAATAAAAGGGATATTACTAATTTGCGATGCTACTTTCCATCCGGAATCATTCAATACAGATCCAACAGGAGACCTAAGACCTTCAGATGTCTTTAGCCAAGGTTCATCTCTGATGCTGTTCACAAATTTGTCCAATGGGAGAAGACTTCCCCTGAGATATTGGATGAATTTAAGCATCAAAAGGACATGATTCTTACTTAAAGTGAAGGAAGATGCGCGAGACATCAGTTCTCTTCCAATGAATTTACATGCTTCCTCACAACTGGACATCACTCCAATTGTTTTCAACTCCTCTTCATACTTGTTTATTCTATCCCCATAGAAGCTCTCATCAATGAGGGGGATATCAACAAGAACAGAACCACTTTGCAAGATTTTTCCCAATGGCGAGCGAATTAAGAACGACTTTGATGGAGGACTGTATCCATTAACGGAAACTTTAAGCCAGCTGCCATCTTTTATACATTTCAAAAACCTCTCTGGTAGGTGCACTCCTCTGTGCTTCAGATTCCGAATCCAATCCAAAAGTAAAAAGGCATTGTTTTTGGTAAGTGGTGTATCAACAGCTGAAAACCCAGCATTTGGAGGAGATATAAGAGGAATGTCAGAAGCTCCAACATGAGTTGTGAGAAAATTAATAAGCTTCCCGGAACCTGTAAATTGGCCTGCATAAGATGAGGAATTTAGGTACTCCTTTCCGAGCTCAACATAATTTTCATTACTCCAAGGATTAGAAACAATCAAGTCTGCCCATTTGCTCTCATTTGCAGGCACAAGAACCCCCTTTCTTGTTTCTGTGACACGCCCATAGTTGTCAACAAGTGGCATAGAACTACACAGACTATCAACCTCCCGCTTTGACAAATACTTCATTGATAAAGAGTGGTACAAGAAATGAGCATATGCAATGGCATGTTTGCTGTTATTTTTAAGAGAACTGCAGAGGACATTGGCAAAAGTGTACACGTTCAAATTAGTAACAGAAACGTCATTTGCAAGCCATTCCATCAAAGTCTGCTTCTGGGCCAATCTCAAGATAGCCTTTTGCGTGCTTTCTGGCATAAAAAACCGGTTTCCTGCACATGAAAATTCCCTGTTCCAATTGATCAGCCAAGAACAAGCATTAGACTGACTTGAGTCTGTCATTACTACTTGCTTCGCACCTGCATACTGCTGTGTGCATTCATAAAGACTGAAAGAGGATAGAGTTCCATCATAAGCCACATATTTTATCAATGGAATACTATTAATGTTTGTTCCCTTAAATCTTGAAGACCAGTTTCTAGCAACAAACAATAAAAGTTGAAGATAGAGATCTTCTGATACACCATCCACAAGATTAGAACTCTGGATGCACTTTGCATACCAATCAACGGTCACTGGTTTAACCCCTAAAAAGTTGAGTACATTATCATACTCACTTTTATCAAACGAAGAACTCATGATCTTCCTCCCATCATGAGAAGATAGGTTAAGCAAGTACACTCCTTCGTCTCGGGCTTTACTCAAAATATTCCAGAATTCAGACAGCAGCCTACTAACGTCACCAGGCTTATAGAAGTGCTTCTGCTCTGTGTATGTCTCTATCGGAACAATATTTTCATTAACCAACTTTGCTTTGATTTTGTCCCTCACATGATTAAACTTCTCAAATGGCGAACTTTCAATGGGAAGGAACTTGAACATACGAGCCAAACTTGATACCGGAGCTTGATCGGATCCTACAACAAGTGTTTTGAATGCATCCATAAAGGCCGATGGAACACATTCAAGTATCCCTTGGTTCCATTTATTATCCAAGAGAATTGTCTCCCTAGACGAGGCAAGGACAAAATCTGCTTGAATAATGAAAGGAAAATTAGTGGCCATCTCTGTAGGAAGAAATGCATAGACCCCTGGTGAGCTTTTACCCCTGTGAAGCCTCTCCTGATTTGGGAAGGCCAATGTCACAACCCATTCTTCAACATCTGTTCTCCTTTCAACCACATTTTCTGACCTGACCGGAAACTTTTGCTTCCACATGTAGTAGCTGCACTCTTTCTCAGCATTACTATTTTCCTCTGCGGAGAGATGTAGTGTGTAAGACTCAGCATTCATGTTTTTCCTTGTCACGAAGTTAATCTCGCTTGAAATAGATACAGCAGTTATAGTGTTCTGTGTGGGATTTTCAGTAACTTCTCTAACCGAGAGGTGTCTGATTTTTGTAAGAAACAAAAGGACTTCGGGATGAACACTTGAAAGCTGCTGTTTAACAGGGTTGACCTTATCCGGCTTCAGGGGCAAGACAATGGTTGTAGTTGGAAGGTCTTTACCAGCACCATATATCTGCTTTATGTCAGCAAGGGTTGGCTTCTCCTCAACCCATTCAGGAACTATATACCCAAGACTGCAATGTGGACAAGGCTTCTCATTGAACCTTATCTGATATCCATTGCTAAAAATATACGGCTGCATGGTAACCAGAAACACACTCTTGAAACCAATTCCTGAAATTCAACCATAAGAGAGATTTTGTCAATGATTTACACAAACATCTTCAATTTGGCCACTTTAATGGATATCCCTACTTCACAGTCAAGCGTAATTTTATATCACTTGATTAACAAGGATTACCAAATAAGTAAAACATTCAACTAATTGTCATCGAAAGTAACCATATTAGCACAAGTCCATCTTGAGTCCAAAGTACACAACATTTTAAGAAACAAATAAATATAAGAATGTGATTTACCTTTCTCTCCTATGTAACCACTGCTCCTATTGCCTTTCTTTGTGGATCTTCCAACACTGCATATGGACTCAATGTTTTTTGGAGAGAAACCCTTTTCATTATTGAAAATAAGTAATGTGGCTGGAGCACCAGTAGCAGTAATGTCATCAGAAGTTATAACAAACTCAAGTGCTGGCTTCACTCCCTCATTATAGTGGTTATCTTCAGCATTCTGTTCAAGTTGACAACCAAAAATTGTGCAAATGAATTTCAATTACTATAATTTGAAAAGAGAAATGTTATTGAGTTAGAGAACAAAATTGGTGTCCAGTATTAGTTCTCTTTCTCAAACACAAGCAATTTTAGAGGTGTATAACTGATTTTGACATATTTGAATGTTTTTCCATTAAAATTGATTTGGACTCTATAATTGATTATAGCTTGAAGCTAGAATTTGTTACTTTTGACTCCAAATGTAATTTTTAACACAAATTTATCGTTAACTCACTTTTACTCATTTTACATTCGACTCACTTTTAGCTAAAATGAATTCATTCAAACTATATTTTATCATGAAAAACCAAACAAACACTAAATAGGGTATTTTCTTTATAATGCTTGATAAAGATGTTAGGTTTTTATGCTGAAATAAAACCTCTCATAATCATAAAAACATGATCGCATGATTCTGAGTATAGGAAAAATGACAGTGATATAAATAAAGAAAAATCTCTATGAATCATGAACTGTTTACATAAAAAAAAAATCAAAAATAATGAAAAGTATTCAAATGTAAGAGGATGAAAGATAATGAGTGTACTTGTATGAGCTCCATTAAGAAATGGACATCTTTTGCATAAAGCTCGGCAGAGAGATTCTTAACAGCGTGATGAAGATCCTCAGTCAAAGGATTAGGATTCCCACCAATAGAGAATTTTGTCATTCGTATCTCTTCAACATGCTCTTTTGGTGTAGCCATTGATCTTCTCTAACTGAAATGAAGTACGAGCAGTGAAGAAGAAAATGGTTACTAAACTTCTTGAAACGACACAAAGAACACAGTGAAGACTCCTTCTTGGAGAAGTAACTTAATAAAAAAGATAGTTATAAAGTTATTTCTTTGGAAAGGAAAAGGTATAAAGTTGGTTATTTCTTATTGGTTATTAATGTGTACGTTAAAGAAAGACTGTCTAGTGTGACTGTGATATGATTGTCCTTCCAATTCCAAATTTCCTTTCGATTTCCAACCGGTCAAGTCAACTAAACAAACAACATCCATTCGGCTTTCCATTGCCATATACTCTTCACATTTATTAAGGAAACTAAAGTATGAGAATTTGTAGTATAGTTTTTTGTGTTTTCTTTGGAATAAGTTTTATGGGAAGATGTAAGAACAATTTTCATTGGCTATTAGTTATTGAAAAAATAGAAGAAAGAGAAAATTAAATGTAATTTGTATTTAATTTCATGAGAAGAAGCAAAAGTTTTTATTGAAAAAGATGATTTTTAAAAAAAACAAGATTAAATAGAATAAAAATTTGTCTTTTTTACTTATATTTTGGGATAAAGAAAATGAGTTTTTTTTACTTATATTTCAGGACGGATGAAGTACATTTATCTTAAAAAATGCTTCCGTCAGGTACCGTCTCCTCTATTGAATCTATTTTAAATTGTTTTTTTTTTGGGGGAGTGATGACCACAAAAAAATAACTTGGGTGGACTGGAACACTGTTTGTAGGAGTAAGGAGGTTGGTGGTTTGGGGGTACGGAGAATTAGTGAGTTTAATACTGCATTGTTAGAAAAGTGGTGTTGGCGGTTGTTGACGGATACTAGTAGTTTGTGGTTTAGGGTGTTGTCGGCCCGATATGGCATGGAGGGTGGGCGGTTGAAGGCGGGAGGCCGTGAGGCTTCCTCTTGGTGGCGTGATATTTCCCTTCTAAGTAGAGAATGTTGGTTCAGTGATCATGTCGATCGCGTTCTTGGTAATGGGAAGCATACATTATTCTGGTTGGATGTTTGGTGTGGTGAGGTACCTTTTAGAGTCAGGTTTAGTAGGTTATTTGAGTTGTCAGAGTTGAAAGAAATATATGTTTTTGATATGTATCACTTAGGGTGGGGAGAAGATGGTGAGGCGTGGCGGTGGAGGCGGAGGTTGTTTGTGCGGGAGGAGGAAGAGGCGGGGGAACTGATGTTATTACTTCATATTGTTCGTTTGCAGGTTGACAGGGATGACAGATGGCGTTGGACCTTGGAAGCTTCAAATGATTTCTCTATTCGCAGTGCCTATGATTTCCTATTTGCTAATCCTCCTTTAGCTTTATCTGTTCCTTTTGCTTCACTGTGGCATAAGGACGTTCTGTTAAAGGTCGTCTTATTTGCTTGGCGTTTGTTCCAAGACAAGTTGCCTACAAAGGACAATCTGCATCAGCGTGGAGTTCTTGATCGTGAATCTATGTTTGTGTGTGGCTGGGTGTGGCTCGTTTGAATCTTCTCAGCACTTGTTCTTACATTGTAATATATTTGGGGCTGTTTGGTATTTCATATACAAGTGGCTTGGCATCTCAGCGGTAATTCCTGCTCAGGTCACGGATCATTTTAGCCAATTCAGTGTCAGCGGTGGTATAGCAAAGACGCATTGTTCAATATCTCAGGTGATTTGGTATGCAACTGTTTGGGAAATATGGAAAGAAAGAAATAACAGACACTTTAACGACAAAGAATGCTCGATAAGTCAAGTGGTCGATAAGATCAAGTCACTCGCATTTAGGTGGTTGAGGGAGAAATTCTCTACCCTCCCCCTCAATTACCATGGTTGATGGCTTAGTCCGTTCACAATGTTGGGCATATGATGATAGTTATTTCTGTTTAGCTGTTTTCTGTATAGTTTCCCTCTTGTAAATATTGTTTCGACACTGTTTCTGTTTTTCCTTAGTACACCTTGCACTAGGAAAGCCTTTTGAGTCGGTAATATAATCCATTTTAGCCTCTTCAAAAAAAAAAGAAATGCTCCATTTTGTGATAACTTATAAAGTCTATCTCATTTATACTCCTTTTTTTTTCTTTTTCTTCTTGTTGTTTTTGTTTCCTAAAAAAAGGGAAAAAAATTTGTTCTAAAAAATAATCTGTAGAAATGTCATTTTTCATTTATCTTTGGTGTGTCTAGCATCCAAAAACAATTAATATTTAAGATATTTAATCATTTAAATTTATTACTATAATCAATATATATTTCTCGATAAAAAGTTGTTTTAAGTTTTTTTTCCATTCAGTTATTATACTTTATGAATGACTAAATATAAATTTTTATTTCATAAACAAAGTAAAAAATAATAGATAAGATAAAAAAGGATTAAAAACAGAGGTGTTAAAAATATAACAAGAGAAAAACAAAAGTATATAACTAAAAAAATTGATTTTTTTTCATAAGTCGGGGAATATGAATTTATTTCATAAGTGTAACTAAATATGTAGTTAAAATAATAAATTTAAAAATAAAAATTGAAAAATTCAATTTCCTAACTTATGAAAAGTGAACCATAAGAAAAACAAAAGTATATGACTAAATATCAATTTTAGTTAAAATAATAAGGGTAAAAATGGAATAAAAGATGATTAGTTATAAGTTCAAAGACTACTTGTAATAGCGTCTGAAAAATAAGCTATAAGTTCGTGGTGAAAAGAACATTACCAAACATGGCTTTTTTTGTCATACGAGCTTATAAATTATCCGCTATAAACTAACTACTTGGTCTTTTGCCAAACAGAGCCTTGCTTTTGTTATCTTAATTGAAAAAAAATTAAATATTAGTTAAAGATATATGTCTATGTCATTTCTTATTTATCGATAAGGTTAACTATTAATTTTATCAAATTCAGCAAACTTAATTCACTAGTTTATCCGCTCTTAAGTACAAACTAGTTTATCAATTATCATCTAACTATTTTGATATTTTCTATTAGCTAACTTATTAGTTAACCACTACTTTTACTTTTCACCAAACAAGAGATATCAAATTTCATTGTGGCAATTTTTCCTTATAATTTCACCGTTTATTTAAACTACTACTAAATTTATAATTGTCATTTTTTTATCCAATCAAATAACTAACTTTTTAAAAAAGCTCACCAAATTTCATATATGTCATGATTATTTTGTTGACAAATAAAGATCATAATCCCTTAAAAAACAATAAGATTATAATATTTACCGATTAAAATTTAGGACATATCATCAATAATAAACCGTTGGCGATCATAACCATAATCTATAGCTAGAAGAAAAGGAGAAGAAAGAATAAAAGAACATAGAAAGGATAAAAAGTGGTTTTTTCTTTAGGGAATAAAAGGAGAGATGTGTATCGTAAAAACAACCACCAATTTGGCTTAGTGGTAGAGTATAAATCGATTAATAATTGTAAAAAAAAGAAATCATAAACTAAAATAAGAAACCCACATTATCTTTAAAGTGATTCCACTAATAAAAAAAAAATCTATGAAGTGATTCCATAAAGTTAAAACATAAACAGACGATATAATAAAAGGCAAATCCGCTTGGTGATTTTATGTTTTCCAATTCCACATGAAAACAAATCATCATAAATTGGTATAAAAACCACAAACTCACAACAAATAATATAGCAAGATTATTTTGTCCTAAGCCTACATTGAGTATTTTTTGTGCCTCTACATAAACACTACAATGCCGTAATAGAGAAAGCGGGGCAAAGCTGCCTCGTATAAGCTGGCAAGAAGTGAGCACGCACGCATAATTGTATGCTATCATACCATCACTCTTTTGAATATTCAATAGAATTATTCTTTGGCATTGGCACCCCCAACCAGCACATATACTGTTCACAGCAAAACATCCACACCACTTCGCACTCCAACTGGAAACTAACACATTTGCGAAATTCTAATGACTGAATCAGATCTGCAAACTCCTATCCTCTTATTTTTGGGAGTGCAGCTCTGCCTACACTGTACTTACCTGCATATGCATGCATACGGCAAATCTGCCTCAACAAATGACTGATGCATAACCACTATTCACCTGAACAACATATACCACCCATTGATTATGAAAGTGTCATACTAAGCAAACACAGCCATCATGTTGCAAATATACAAGGAACACAACGCATGCAAAAAAATGAACTGTAAATTATTGAACTCCTTTCACACTATTTATTTTAAAAACCAATTAAACCACACTACCAAATTAATGATGATGATGATGATGATGATAGAGCAAGATTACTCAGTTCTAAGCTTCCACGTCTTTCAAAGTTGAAGCAATTTCAAGGCTTGGTTTCGGTAACAAGTGGTTTTCTATTATGAGCAGCGGATTGATTCAGAACAGAAACAAATTGGAAAAAGTTTAATGAGAATAAGATAAAACAATGAATAAATAGTGGTATTTTATTCATGATGGAATAGAACGATAACAATAGTAGAGGGTTTCTCTAACTACTCCCTAAAACTCCTAAGAACTCCTTTATATACAAGTAAAGAAACGATTCCATTATTTAACCCTAATGGGTCTCTTATTATTTAATCCAAATGGGCCACTTACTAATAATCTACTCAAACCTAATTAACCACCCACTAATTACTTAAAACACCCTCTCATATTGGATCCTAACACTATTCTGAAGGGAAATTAGCAAAATTGTAATGCCATGAACTAACACATAATTTGTAAGCATGACAAGACTTGTATTAAACACTTAGTGATGCCCAAAAGAGAGGAGAATGCTATAACTCGAAACAGAGCAACTGTTTTTAAGGCATGGTTTATGAGACAAAGTCTTGTCTGATGGGATTGAATCTTCATGCTTGCTTCCAAATTATTATAAGCGAGGCAAGAGCTTACTACTAAAAGAAAATATCATCTTATACTTAACGACCAAATAGATCAACAACTACTTTCATGGAACAATACTGTAGAAGCAGTAAGTGACAGATATGGGTGAAAAAAACGAACAAGAATTTAATTGATCATATATGCGCTATAATTTGTCAAAAGATGACAATGTCTCACAAATACAGAACGGCACATATGCAAATTAAATGCAGGGCATAATCAAATCAAATTAGGTAGAGTGAAAATGACTTTAATAAACAAGTAACAAGCAACAATTACTCTATATAGAAGACTCCCCATTTGAAATATGTATAAGCTCATGGATGATGACATAAAGAAACAATCAGACAACAATAATATGATATATACAAGGGAAGGGACCGGAATACTTCCTTATCGTTCACCCCGCGCCAGGAGTAATTGTCGGTCTACTTTTCGTCTTGGAGACAAAGCCAAAGGTGCAGTTTTGTTGTGTTGAGCAGAGGCGAAAACCATTGAGATTGAGGTTTAACCAGATTTCAACATAATTTTTGCATTCCATGCTTCCTCATGTGTATAACGTATAACTCTCCAATAAATAAATATGTGTGTGTACATACACACACACCAGTTCTGATCTTGACTTTGACTTGAGCTTTATTGTAGCAAAATCAATTCAAACTTTTGAGCCCATGATCTATGACGGACCTTAAACTGACTTCACTCGCTTGAAATCTTTTATTTTAAGACATATCACAATTCACAAGCAATCCGATAAATTAAGACATGCAATGGAGATATATCATAAGCAACAACAAAAATCAACTCTGCAACAATATCAGCATATTATTCACAAAGTACTTCAACACAATCTCCAGAAATAAATAAGCAAATTTGTAAAATTTCTCTCTGTGAAATTGTACTTTCAATTCAAATGAAACACAGACAAACGCATCCACATAGCTATGAAAACTAGAATCACAAGCGCTGGCACTTTCCTTAGCATTTTACTCAATGGAGTTTTAGAAACTTTCACCTCTCACTGGTTTAATTCCAAACTTATTCCTCTATTCAAAACTTCAATGTCTAGCTCATATATCAATTTGGTGGATATGGTTCAGTTACCTCTGATATCTCAAATCAAACAATATGAGAGTGATTGAGCTACAAGGAGGTATTTTAGTTAGTAAGCAAAGATCAAGAAAAATCCACTTACAAAACAAGCTATCTATAGCTCAAATTAATTCAATATGACGAACAGATTGTAAGTTAGCACACTTGCCCTTCAAAAAAAAAAGTTACCACACTTGCTGTGTAGCCAAGTTTTGTAATAGAGTGACCACAACATGACATCTTAAGAAAAGACAAAGACGACAACCAAGTTTTATCCCACTAAATAGGGTCGGCTACATGAATCAAACGACGCCATAATGCTCTTTCAGATACCATATTATGAAAAGACAGTACAAAATATGATTTATAAGCACTTAGTTTCATGATCTAAAGATTCATTTGCCAACAGCTTCTCTGCCACTGTTTTGAGGTGTAACTAAGAATTTTACTTCACCACACAATTAAGCTAGAAAGAATTAACAACTGAATACCAAAGATGCACTTAAATGAAATACACTTATCAGCAAGAAGTTCTTCACAAAAGCATGCAGACTAACATACTCACTTCACGGAAACTACATACAGAAATACTCATTTTCCTTAGCAAAAATAAACAACGATGAAACAGAGGCATATCCAAAACCATCTGTGTATTAAAAATCACATTAACCTCAGATAAAAAGAGCATTCATAGGCTGAAGAAGAATCAAATGGCTCTCAGCAGTTATAATATTAATGAAATGAAAAATCATGAAAAACACTAGTTCTACAAATTCAAATCAAATTTCCTCCTTCCTACATTCTGAATTAGATATATCAACAATCTCAACCCTCTCATTCTCCGGTAAAACTGACCAATTTGGAGACTGCACAGCACGCAACCACCGGAAATCATCCACATTGGCCCAATTTCCCGTCTCCGCATCAAGACCAGCACCATGAAGATCTTCTTCAATCCCTCGGTAACTCAAACAATACGGCGCAAACCTCACACCATTACAATCCTCAACAATAGGCCTGCTCCTAACCCTAAGATAGAAATCGCTTCTCTTAGCACCATGAATCCGAATCTGATGTGACGCAATAACAAAAACACAACCCTCAACTTCTTCAATCAAAATCGATCCCGTCACTGGCCCAACATAAACCCTACAATCCTTCAACCTATGAACAAAAAGTGCCCTAACACAACCAATTATCCTCACTTCACACGAATCAAGATCCGAAATAGTGAACTCACCAACCTCTGATTCTTTAAACTCTCCAATCAATACCTCACCAGTTTTGTTCCTAAACCCTGGAGAATCACGCACCGTAAAATTCGATTGAACCGAATCCAGAACCGGAGAAATACTCTGTTTCGATTCTGCAACAACCTTCTTAGTGGCTTTATTTTTGAAGAAGAATTTCTTTTTAGGGATAAGTTCAGAGCTGAGATTATCGAGGGTGCGTTTGAAATCGGAAACGGTTTTGAGTGAAGAACGAACGTCGTAGGAGGGAAGGAAATAGGAGCTTTGAGCGACGAGTTTTTCTAAATCGGAGATTGATTGGGAGATTTTGTCGAAGTGAGATTTGAGATGAGATGGATCCGAGGAGGAAATGGATTGGGATTCAGCGAGATGAGAATCGATGGATGATTTGAGTTGGGAGAAGCGGGAGAGGAAGGAGGAAGTTGATTCGGTTGGTGGTTCGGTGGAGGTGGTGGTTGATTTGGTTTGGTGGCGTTTGGAGAGACGGTCTAGCATTGATAAGTGCTTTTTTTGTAAAGCTGCTTCTGCTTCTTCGTTATTCAAACTCGTTACTTTCTCCATTTCGTCCTCCATTTTTCTGACCTCGTGGAAGAAGTAAGATGTGAGGTTACAACATTTGTAACTAAATATGAACAGTATGAGACCGTCTTCTCATAAATGTTGTCCACAAGTGTCTTTGAGTCCATTTAAAAGTGAATAAGCTAGTTTAAGAATCATGTTAAAACAATTTAATTCCCCCTTTATCTTTATCTGTTAATTTTTTTTGAAAAAAATCTTCCCCTTGTTAAATTTTTTAAAATCCCCCTTTATTAAAATAAGAAGGAGAATATCATTCTCAAGACTTTGGTGGCTTGACTTGTAAGAAATGTGTTATTTTGACTCAAAACCATCACATTCTTCATTACGAAATTATTGGATGTAGAAATGTAGATTTGTTGATTTTACCACAATGGGAACAGTACCGGTTAGAAAAGGACTTGCACGTAAGCAAGCTGTTTCGACTTTAAATTAGTTCTGGAATGTCATGTAAATGTGATTCCTTTAGGCTTTGTTTGCGAGTTTTGATGGGAGGGGAAGGAAAGTCTTAGGAGGGAAAGGAAAGGGAAGGTAAGGGAGAAAGGAGGGAAAGCCTTCCCATTGTTTGGGAGTTAAAGAAACCAACAAGGAAAGGAGATGGAGGGCTTATGTGATAATTTTACTATTTTACCAATTTTTTCTCTTAAAATCAATACATTATGTTATACTTTGTAATTTATCTTGTAAATTATAATTGGAATTTTGAATTATTATGAAGACAAAATTGTCAATTTGTATGTTTAACCCTCCAAAACCCCCAATTTGGAGAACTTTAAAATTGGACAAACGAAGTACCGTCAAAACCTCCAAAACCTTTCCATGTTTTTTTAAAACTCTCAAACAGGTTTACCTCTCCATAAGTCTTTCCTTTCCATCCCCTCCCTCCAAAACTCAACTCACAAACAAATCCTTACCTTTCAAACACAAACAGATACATAATACTAGTAAATAACCTGATTCACAAACATCTATGTTTTGTGCACCAAAAAATATCAATACGAAGTCTTTTATAACGAATTTTTAATGAATTTAAATTCTTGATAAAATAAAATAAAAAATGATTACCTAATTTGAAGGCAGTGAATTGCGATTTTGATAACCATGTCTCTATTCTTACGGTTACAGAATACAAGACATAAAAAACCTTATGACAGGAAGAACCATAGGTTACTACAAATAATATATTAATACAACGAGATGACGACATCCACCAAAATATTAAAAACAATGACTAACAACAATTTTAACAATGTAACTCTATAACTTGCATATTTAATACATCAGCTCATGCAGCCTTTTCAGCTTCAGCGGCTTCTGCAGCTGCTTCCTCCTCCCTAAGCTTCACTAAAGATGGAGGTGGTTTTACAACAATGCCTCTCTTCCATTTTTTATCAAGCTTTCTGGACAACCTCTTACCAATACCCTCCTCAATCTCTCTTTCCCGCTTTACAGTAAGCATGCGAGCAATCTACATCAATAATAACAGTAATCATTCATCCAAAAGAAGGATACCGCTTGTTGGTAAAGCTTTCTAGGATCATCTGAAGTTATTAGTATTATTATTAGGGTAATATTAAAACTAAAAAATAAATGGGGGTGGACCAGCTTGGTCATATTGATTCTCTCCCCTTTTTCTATTGTGTGCATATCTTGCCTTTACTATGGAATCTAAACATTCCTAGGTATTGTGTGCTGCATACCTAGCTAATGCACTGCTTCTTTGGCTACTGAATCCCTGGTGCCCATTCTCCTCGATTCAATTTTTATTGGTGGGACATGAACTCTGATAAAATTATGATGGGCCCGTCATGAGCCTCCCATGTTGCAGAAAGTGGAAAAGGAGTGCAGATAGTAAAGCAAACTGAAGTAATACTGTAAACAGAAGTCTGTCAGTACTGAAGGAGATTAATCTATTATGCTGGATCCTAACAAACAGAACACGTGGCACTGGGGGAGGGCACTGGGGGGATGCAGGAACCAATCGAGACGAACATTAATGTGGGAAGAAGGATAGATATGTAGAGGAATAGCAAATCACTTGAGCATTTGTTGGGGGGGCTAATAACACAGGGCAGAGATGCTTTCCTAATTTTTTTTCAGTTTCGGTATATCCCTACACTTGTCTACTGTTATCTGGGTTAGAGTTTCCTATTGGATTTTTCGATGATCTCGAAAGTCAAATCTAGTTCTACCAATTTAAATTTCAGTTCTGATAACAGAATATCAGTTGCATGAGTGGAAAAAGTTAATAACATATATGAAAATAGAAAAGGCCACAACAATTGAATTTTATTGTGGAGTGAAACTAGACATGATAAAATAATGTTTTTGGAGTAAATCGTGATTTTGATTGTTAAAAAAGCAATATAATGAAGGGGAACGAAACAAAGAATGAAGGCAGAGATATTAATCTGCTGCAGCTTAATTGAATCAAAATTATAATACAACTTAGTGTAAGAATAGGCTGCAACTTGCAAAGACATTCCTGATGTGAGCATGGTCGCATTACATCATGTCCAAACAACTAAAGTAAAATATATTGCAGCTAGTTTATGAAGAAAGGTTAGGTATGCTAAACTGCAGTGCACCATGTCCAAAACTTGACTTTTTCAGTTTTCTTTCTTCTTTGGCAGTTTTATTGTCCTCTGTTTTGGGGTTCTTCGATTCCGTTCAGTTCGGTTATTTCCGTTTACATTGGATTAGATTATACTAGATATGAATACCCCAAGCTATGTTAGCTATTACCATTTGTTAACAAATGGTACTACGTGAGCTCTCTCTCCTCAAAGACCTAAACTCTAAAGAATGAGGACATATGCCATAAAAGATTCAAACTTATGACCCGACAATGGATTTAATCTATGTGAATCTAAGAAACAAGAGTCCACAAGCCATCGTATTGGTTGATTGAAATTGAACTGAAACCAGGAGAACGACTTCTCCTCCAAGCCATCTTACAACGGCCACCACCCCACTCTCCACTTTTCAGGTATGGTATTTTTGGGACTCTCCCCATTTCATGTATGGTGTTTTCTGGACCAATTGCTCTGCGCCACAATACATGAGTGACAACTATGATAAGTACACGAGCTACATTGCTCAAAGTACAACGAAGTTAATGAATTTGAAGCCCTTGGCCTTTCCTTTCAATGTTCATTTCATTGTTGCACCAGATAAAAATCCTGATGCCTTCAAATTTTACCCTATGTTTGGGATGTAGACATAGACTTTTCCTTTCCTTTCTCTCCATTTCCATTCTAACATAGCAATATTTCATTGTCCCCTTGACAATTTTGAATATTGTGTGTAATATGTAAGTCATGGGCTTGATAATTTCGCTATTCCCCGCCGTGGTGAGTCTTTGGTTTTGTGTATTTGGTTATCGACGCCCTAAACACAAATCTCTTGCACTGATCCAGGCAATAAGAAGCGAGTTGTTTCTCTAACATAACCATAGAACAATGACAATTCCAACACATTGATGATATTCAATTGAAGTTAAAATGACAAAATTTCGATAGATTTTTCCTACTAGCACCCCATTTATTCCTAATTTCAAAAACTCCCATTCCCCTTACACTGTTAATTTATTTAGATTGGCTTAATTTATGTTCAAACCTAGCTTGTAATCAAAAGCAACTTTATCCTAAAAAATTAATTAAGCAAATGTGAACAAAGTATACTCAAATTTCTAATAATCCAAAGATTGAGAAAATATACCGTCTTACGCATGCGACGGAAATCACTGGACTTAAACTCGTTGCGAGCGGATTTCTGAAGACGAAGCATGAGCAACTCTCCCTTAAGGTCAACAACCTCTTCATTGATTTGTTCAGTGGTTTTAGTTCTAATTTGCTTCAATTCTTCTTCTCTCTTTGCCATCATCACAATTGAGACCGAAGCGGTGCTTTTCGTCGCTGGAATTGTGCACGTGTTTGGTTGACGGAGACGAATGCCATTGAATGAGGATTTGAATTGTAAGGGTTTTGGAAGAAAGGAAAGTGTTGAAGAAGAAGATGGTGAAGTAACGGAGAGGTTCAACATTGTGTTTCCGCGCTCTCTTGTGTTTTATCTGATGAACAGCAACTGTGTGCAGTATGTGTTGTAGTTGCAGATAAGATCCACACCCTATCTTACTTCATCCTTTATGAGCGCAACTCCTCTTTTATTTTATTTCCTTATAAATTAAATTCAAAGAATTGGTTTGTGTAAAAAAATCTTCAAATAATTTGTAATAAAAGGTTTTTAGGTTTTGAACCAAAAAAAGAAAAGGTTTTTGGTTTTTTTTTTCTTCAATGAATGGGTTTTTATTTAAAGAATATGTACCATTTAAAAAAAATTGAGTATATAAATTTACAAACAAAAATAAAGTTTTTTACGGTGCCCAAAAATATTAATTTTGGAAGTGGAGATGGAACATGTATCGTTAATGTAAACTATGCAGTTTTTTGTTTTGTTTTTGAGAGGGTCGATTTCTTTAGATATAACGACGCCTTTTTTAAAGATCCAACATTTACTTTTTTTTCTTAAAGGAATATACGTAGATCTCATCTTATAGCATGAGTTGTATGAATTGTTGGAATCCACGTGTATTTCACTCAAAAAATAGTGAATATTAGAAATTAAGTTGGGTTGATGGTGTTGAATGACCTTTGAATATGATACTTCCTAAGTGATTGTCTTTTTCTCTGTCACTCTCGTCTCCCTTTTTTGGGAAATCAAAGCAGTTTGTATTCAAATGCTCTGAGACTCAAGTCAGTGAATGTGGGACGAAAGGTGTATTTTGTGAATAGAGAACATACACAACCATAAGTTTAAGAGCCAGTATTTATAATGGAAGATTAGTGTTTGAGCCTTTGTACCTCTTACTGGCCATACATCTTGGAAGGACGATCGTGATCCTTTTAGGGATGGTTGTTGTCCTTTGGGGCTTACTATTTGGCAGACATGTGTCATGGGCCATGTTGGTTGTTCATCTTTGGTTTGTATACTCTTATGCCATGGACCATACTGGTTGTTTACGTTGGTACGTGTTCTTATGTGCCACTAACCTTTTCGGGTGTTCACCTTGCTCCCCGTCTTCCATGTTATGGTCCACTTTGGCTATCATTCTCATGGGTCTATTCACTCTAATGCAACGACCACGCAGTCTCCTTTTGGGAGGATCACTTTAAGATTTAATAATGAATGGGCTTCGGTCAATGCAGAAACAGCTACTCCCAAACTATTATTTGAGGAACTCAAGTCATGGTTCATGAAACTGAATGAAAAACCTTTGTAGTTGGAACATGTTTGCATTTTCTTTTTTTTGATTCTCAAGACATATGGTTCATTATTTCGAGTTGATTCGTTAAATGTTTTTAAGATAATGTCTATTTTATATTTCTAAGATAATGTTTTTTTGTTTCATTTGATTTTATTTTCAAGGTCTTACTAACCACTGTCCCATAGACATTGGTAAAAAAAATTATAAATAAAAATTTTGTATTAAATTATAAGTTGTCACTTTTGTTTAAGTAATAGTTACGTCATTTTATTTATAAAAATTTATTTTTGTTTTAACTGCTTAACAAATGTCATGCTCTTTTAACACTCTCATCATTCTCTTTATTTTTAAATTTTATTAAAAAAAGAAAAATTTCCTTTAATTTGATTTTAAAGTATCTTCGTTAGTTTGTGACCCAGCCTATGTTGAATCGCACACAAACATCTTAGAGGTGTTTAAGTAGTGTAATAAACTATGTTAATGAAAGTTGGCAGTTGGTTGAAATTTTGACGTTAATGTTAGGAATAAACAAGAAGCTTAATAAAAATGATACCAAATTAGAATTTGGTATCATTTTTATTAAGTTTCTTGTTGGCCACTAGTTAACGAAAACAATCAGTACTAATAAATTTAAAACATAATTATTATTATAGGTAGATCCTTAACATGTGCGTTTAATGCGCGTGTTAGCATAACACTAGCTTCGATCTCTTTTGATATTTAATACTCTCTCTATCCAAATTAACTTGGACGTTTCACGAGCATTAAAAAAATTGTATAAATAAAAGAAAAATGATATTTTTTTTAACAAAATACTCATGTCATGTATGATGTATTTGCCATTACCATGAATCAAAAGTAAAAGATATTGAATTGAGAATGGTAAAAGTGATATTAATCTGAAGAGTACAATTCAAAAACAAAAAAAAAATTAAAAGCTGGGATATTGAAAATTGCATACGTGAGTTATTTTTGAACAATTCTTCTTTACAAAAATATTATTTTGAGACAGCATGGGTTCAATTTTACATATATTACCCCTACTCCAATTTAGTGCATGTTTCCAAACTATTGAAATGAAAACATCCATTGTGGAGTATTTGGCTGAAAGGAGGCGCTTGAAGGCAGCGCGGTGGAGAAGCAATTCAATTATGATTCTGATGTGAAAACACTATGGTTACGTACACAAATGGGAACGATGATGATGGCGAAGCAAGCAACAAGGGAGAAACAATGTCATCTTTTTCACAATGTTCTTTATTTAGAGTTTAGGCCAATTTTTACGCACCTCTCTCAATTTCTATCTAAAGCTTCCATTAATTTTTTGGCCACGTCGATTGTTGGTTTAATCGGAGAACTCAACTTGAGCCACTCCTTTTCACCTCCACTCAAAATACGTTTCAAAAGTCTCATGTTGCACTTGCTACCACTAAATAAATGGGCCAGAATATCGAACTATGATCCTGTCCCATTAATTTTTTATTTTTAAAAATTGTCCCTTTTAAAATTTTAAAACGTAAGATTCGGACATCAAAATTATTTTAAAACCAGTCTACTTTTTACAAGAAAAATGTAATTAAAACCGTAGCATGAATAGTCAAATTACTTGTAACAAAAAAAAGAATAGTGAAATTACTAAGGTGGAGAGACTCGGGGGAAGAGATTCATCATCACTCGAGGCTCCATGGATGCAATGATAAGATGTTTTCCCTTCCAATAAGTTGCTGTTAGAGGACTCATTTGCAATTATCTCTAATTTCTATTGAAGTAATATGTTGTTATGCCCCTAGTTTTTTGAGAAGACACTCATCATCTTACATACCGATTTTGTAAGGATGAGTTAGACCTTACATTTCAACACATGTAACATATACATCGACCACTTCTTAAAAAAAAAATAATATATCGACCGCTCAATATTTTTATACCATTAGTAACTTGTAGTATAGTTTATGATTAAAGTAAATAAACAATTTTTCATATAAAAAAGTCTATAAACAAAATGGTATTGTTATCAAATGGAAGAAGACATTGATAATTTAGATTTCGATTAGAATATAAATAAAATCCATAAAATAATTCAAAATGTATATTCACTAACTTATACTATTTTTTTTAAGGAATTAATTTGTATTACTATTAAAGTTTTTTTTGTTGAAGGGATCATACCATTAGAGGTATGACGTGTCATATTAACTTATCACATTATGATTTGATCTCACCTCAATGTCAACTCACTGGAAAATAACTTGTTTGTGAAATTAAAGTCATCTCACATACTAAATTGTTGGAAATTGTAATTTCTACGTAAATTAAGTCTAAATTTTAAACTCAGGTTAGTCTCTAGTATATGACCGTTTTGATATGAAAATTATGTGTAGATACTCATATTTTGTCAATACATAGCTCCAACGTTAAAAAATAACGTCAAAAAAGCGTTGATTCTAGACTTATTTGGTTTGCATTCCAAACCATTTTATTGCATTTGTTAGTTTTTTTTTCTTAAGAAATCATTAAATTATTTTTAAAAAAACACTAATAAAAAAAATTGTTAGCGAATTGTTTTTTTTTTTGAAGGGTAACCTAAGTATTATTGTCAAATTTTGATTGCTTCAGAAAAATCGATATTTTTTGTGAGAAAAAAAAAATTATATAGACTCCAATTTCCTTCAACATTTCCTTCTGCATTTACAACTTGCGCTCATCTCTCTCTCTCTCTCTCTAGCAAAACCCTCGTTTCATTCTTCCGCGATAATATCCACAGAAAAACCCAGTAACCTTCGACGACTCATTCTGTAACAAATTTCATGGTTCGAATCGCTGAGTTGAATCGGATAGGAATCTGAGTTCATCGTTGATCGATTGACGCACGTTCTGATGGGTGCTGCTGGTTCCAAGCTTGAGAAGGCACTCGGTGACCAATTCCCTGAAGGAGAACGTTACTTTGGTCTTGAGAATTTCGGCAATACTTGTTATTGTAACAGCGTTTTGCAGGTTTTTAATCGATTCTTTTTAATCTTCTATTTTCCAATCCGATTCATTCTAAATCGTAGTGAATTTGCTTTCTTTGATCGTTTATTCATGATTCATACACATCGTTAATTGTAACCATTGTTTTTCTTTTCTGAATTTATGTTGACTTGTTCAAACAAATTTTGAAGAGTTTAATTGTTGAATAATCTATTAGGATTTTTGTCATTGACCTGTTTGGATTTGATTATTTGAGTTTATCTAATGACATAAGTACTTGTGAGACTGTTTCGGAAAACTTATTAAAACAATTTATGATATGTTTATAGTAAGCTGTTTTTACTTATTTTCATTAGCTCTTCAAGATAACTTCCGTAAACAGCTTATATGTTATATGTAAACAGTTTGAATTTAATTTAATTTTTGTTATATAAATAGTTTTAGATAACAGGGTTGCCAAATAGTGGCCATAGCGGCACTGTAACACCATAGAGTAGCCGAATTTAGACTAATAGCTATAGCGGCTATTGCAGATGTGTTGTAGCATAGTAGAATTTGAACAAACCGTTATTCTTTCTTGATTTGCAATTGACAACACTGCACATAACCACTTATATGATAATCACTTAATTAAGCTGTTCTTCCAAATAGGCCTAATTATGATTCTAAGTATTAAGTTTGAAAATGGGTTTGTTATTTTTTTGTGGAGATTTCTGGGTTGTTCACCATCATGTTACTCATTCTGCTACCTTCTGCAGGCACTATACTTTTGTGTTCCATTTCGGGAACAACTGCTGGAGTATTATGGAAATAACAAAACCTTAGGGGACGCGGAAGAAAATCTTTTGACATGCTTAGCTGACTTGTTTTCACAGGTAATCGATTTGTAGTTTGGAAATTTTGTGCATTACATGGGTGACACCTCTATGCTTTTTCATATTTGATTGACTGAAGCATGATTCACAGTTTGGTTTGTACTGTCTTCACTAATTTCGGCTATGATTCATGCTTTGGACTCTTGTCAAATATGCTGCTGACTTCCCAGCCTTGCATTCTTCTTCCTCATCTTTCATTTGGTCTTCAAACAAGTTTTTTTTTTTTTTTTGAATGCCTCACAATGGTTTTTGCTATCCTTAGTTTTGGTTTTGAAACGATATTTTCTTTAATGACATATCCTACCAGATTTTCTTATTTTTTATTTCTTTTTTCTGTTATTGTTTGTGTGTTGAAGGAGAATTTGTCAGGCATGGGACAAACAAGTTGAGAATAAACGATAGGGTTACTGAATAAAAACGTAAATAAGTCTTTTCTAACTGACCATAGAAGCTGCACCATGATTATATAGCATCTGGATAGTATGAAAATTAGTCGTTGCAAATTTTAAAATCAGCGAGATACATAAGACATCCAACAGTAGAGTTTACTTTGTGAGGTTTGTGAACCTTAAACAAATCATTTGTATAAATCCTATCAAGTATCAACTATATCTTGATGTCATTTACATGCTTAGTTATGTCTTTCTTGATCTTGAATGCAACATATTTATTTCTGTTGGTATAGATAAGTTCGCAGAAGAAGAAAACCGGTGTCATTGCTCCCAAGCGATTTGTACAGAGGTTGAAAAAACAGAATGAACTCTTTCGTAGCTATATGCATCAGGTATGTGCTTTACCTTAAGTGTTAAGAATAAGCTCTTGTACATCGAATTGTTATTCATGAATTCTGTAAAAACTTTTGACAGTGACATTTAGATTATAAAGTATAAATATAAATAAGACATTAGTTTGGATATGGGTTTGTATGCTGTGTTCGGCCATGTTACTTGTTGCTCCATGATTATGCAAAGATGCCAGTAGGTGTTTATTTGCATTTCCTTGCTCCGAGCTTTCAGCTTTTCTGCACATGAATCCTAGTTAGAGATGCTATTATCTATATTGGATGTTTCCAGATGGTTATGTTGGGAGCTCGACAACAAGTATTTCAGTTGGTAGATCATTAGGCAGACCAGTGTTACTTTTTTATTCTGTCAGGTTGGACCAAATTTAAGGCATGCAGTTTTCACCCTCGGAATTATTACAAGTTTTTTTTTTATTCACATAAACATACAAGGTTGTTAGCATGTTAACATTTACTTTATGTTGACAGTCCCAAATTTGATGTGATATGGCCCCTGAAAAATTATTTATAAGTGGGAGCCATTTATCACCTTACAAGCTAGTTTTGAAGGGTGAATTAACGGCAATCCAAAATTTGAGATGGTGTCAGAGCCTGTCTAAGATCCGTCGAGCCACCCGTTTTGAATCCACTTAGGTCAATTGGATCAGCCCAACACATGTTGAGGCTGAAAGAAAATTCTAAGATGCGGCGTTTAAATGCATAAATTAAAAATATAAAATTTGTAACAAAAAAATAAATAAAATATACGTCACTATGTATAAAATAAAAAAAGTTTGTCAGATATTTATTTGTGATCCAGTGGTTTTTCTTTCTTGTTTTCCCCAATTGCAAGGGGTTCCAATCCTGCTGGTAGTAATTTTTGGGCATTATTTTTAGTAAAGAAATACGATAATGCAGAAAAGGCTCATCTAAGAATTGAATGTAAGTTCTACCTGCAAAACAAAGGCAAACCACTGCGCCATTATAAACATTGGCAATATCATTGGACAACATAATATATGGAAATCCACCACTTGGACTAAGTATGCCTCGGTGGCTTGGGCCGATCCTGCGAGTTATAGTCTAGATGTTCATTCATGGGCGTGAGGCGTGTGTGTTGGCTCTGGTGCCCACAAGAGTCAACACAAATTCATAACATGAAGGGTATTTATAAGTGGGACCCACCAGAGTCAACACAAATTTATAACCTGAAAAAGTAGTTATAAGTGGGAGACATTCTTCACCTTACAAGTTGGTTTTGTAGGGTTGAGTTAGGTCTGACCAAATTAAGACTTTAGATATGATCTTTATCAACTATTATTATATATCCGGTGGAATCATAATCTTTTCCATGTCGCAACCATCCCTTATTACTTTACATTATTAAGCTTGCTAATACATTTGGCTGCATATCACTGTTATACAGATGGTGATACCAATTAGTTTTTTTTTCTTTTCATTCTATGATGAAATAATTCTGCAACTGATGTTGGGTGTCTGTTTAGCAGAAATGACAACAATCTGTTACTTGCAGATGAGATTGTAGTTTACCATGAATTTTCACTGTAGCATACAAGTTTATTCATTATTATTATTATTATTATTATTATTATTATTAGGCTTAATTGCATGTTTGATCCCTTATGTTTATTTTAGTTTTCAAGTTGGTCCCTTATGTTTTAAAAGTTTCAAGTTGGTCCCTTACGTTTTAAAAGTTTCAAGTTGGTCCAAAACGTTGCTCA